>MDTB01071395.1_pt1 | contig 70861 bp, 66 predicted proteins | sample 811161 | NCBI WGS metagenome assembly MDTB01 (sample SAMN05326650, study PRJNA326480) | marine metagenome | isolation source: seawater | place: Mediterranean Sea | collected 2009 | reverse complement strand
GTACCAGTCAATCAATTCGAAAAAAATCATGATGCGAACCAAGCCTGGCGAGAGTATGTAAACAACGCACTCGCAAAGAATTATCAATCCTTATTTGAAAAAGTCGATCAATGGGTTATGTTGCGCGCACCATCGTTTGATGCAGTCTATAAGTGGCGACTTCATCAAGAGGAGAAGCTCAAAAAGAAAATTTTAACCCAAGGCAAACCTCTACCTCCTGAAATTATGCAACCGAATGAAATCAAACGCTTTATCGAGCATTATCAACGGATCACCGAAAACACCTTAATAGACTTGCCAAAAAGGGTTCATCATCTCTATCACTTAGATGACCTTAGGGAGATTACAAAGTATGAAACACCCGTAGCCTAGGCTTAGGGAATATGAGATCTTATTAGCACACCAGAAGTCAATTCGAAATATTTGTAAGTAGGTCGCCAGAATAATACTTGTACATTTCTCGTCCCCTAAACACAGCTCAGGGCAAAGTCTAAATCGCTTATGAGATCCTCACAATTCTCGATGCCCACGGAAAGTCTTACCAAACCATCAACTATACCTAATTCATTTCGAATTGATTCCGGCACAGAAGCATGAGTCATTATAGCAGGGTGTTCGATAAGGCTCTCTACTCCACCAAGACTCTCTGCCAAGGAAAAAATTTGCGTATTTTCTAAAAAACGTTTTGCACTTTGCATACCGCCTTTGAGCACAACGCTAATCATACCTCCGTAGCCCGTCATCTGAATCTTGGCTAGTTTGTGTTGCGGATGGCTAGCGAGCCCCGGATAGTATATCCGTTCTATCAATGGATGTTTTTCAAGGTATTCGGATATCGCCTTTGCGTTTTTACAGTGTTTCTCAATCCGGACAGACAGCGTTTTCAAACTCCGTAACACCAAAAAACTGTCAAAGGGACTCATAATCGCACCGACCGAATTAGATAGGTAATTCATTTGTTGTGCTAAATCCCTACGATGCAAAGCACAGACGACAATACCTCCAATCACGTCAGAGTGTCCATTAAGATATTTGGTGGCGGAATGCACCACTACGTCAATACCAAATTCAAGAGGTCGTTGAATGGCAGGCGAACAAAAAGTGTTATCGCACACAGAAATTAAAGTATGACGTTTTGCAAAGGAAGCAACTTCTTTGAGATCTACGAGCTTTAACATAGGGTTGGTAGGGGACTCGACCCAAATCATTTTTGTATTATTGCGTAAAGCTAATTCCAACTGCCTAGGATCACTCATATCAACAAAAGTAAATTCTAACCCCGACGAACGTTTCCTAACATTCTCAAATAACCTAAAAGTACCACCATAAAGGTCATCAGAGGCAATTATATGGTCTCCTGAATTCAATATCTCCAAGACTACCGCAGTAGCCGACATGCCAGAGGCAAAAGCAAATCCCTCACACCCTCCCTCCAGACTACTGATACACCCCTCCAAAGCTTTCCGTGTGGGATTATGACTACGCGAATATTCGTAACCTTTGTGAACGCCTGGGCTTTGTTGAACATAAGTGGAAGTAGCATAAATTGGAGTCATTATCGCACCGGTCGACGTATCCGGACTCTGCCCAGCATGAATGGCTCGCGTCTCAAAGCCACGTTGGTCGGTCTTTTTATTCATAATTATCCCTGATTTTTGAGAAAAAGATTTCTCTGATAATTGATTAAATCAATCTTTGTAATGAAACCCAAAAACAAACTCCCGTCAAAAATTATCGCCACATTACACGAGGTCAAAGCTGTCCTCAATGCCTCTAAACTGGCGTCCTTCTCAAGCACTTCAAAGTGGGTGCTCATATATTCTGATACAGTTCGAGCGAATGCTAAACTGTCGATACTTACCGACGCGAGTAGATTTTCTTCATCCAATATTCCAACTAGTCTCCCTTTTACCAAAACAGGCACCTGAGATACATCAGCAGAACGCATGCGATTGTATGCGGTATTGAGCGTGTCTGTTGGAGCTACAGAAATCATATCACCTTTGTCTGCTCTCCGACTTATCATATCTGTAAGGTTGCCAACGCATGATTTTTCAAGTAATTGATTATCATGCAACCAGCTTTTATTAAACGCCTTGGATAGATACTTATTACCCGTATCACATATAAAAGTAACCACGCGTTTTGCCTGTTTCTGTTTCTTACACCATTTGACCGCCCCTGCTACGAGTGTGCCACTCGAGGAGCCTCCAAGGATCCCCTCTTCACGCAACAGAACCTGCAATGTTTGAAAAGCCTCCTCATCAGACACGACCTCTGCATCGTCAACTAGTGAGAGGTCTAAGTTATCTGGTATAAAATCCTCGCCAATCCCTTCAACCAACCATGAACTACCATCATAAAAGAAGTCTCCTTTTGTTACTGCATCCGCAACGATCGAACCTTTAGGGTCAGCAACTACCATCTTGACATCAAGTCTTTTCTCCCTAAAGAACTGAGCCATTCCTGTTACTGTGCCACCGGAGCCAACACCACATACAACAGCGTCAACTCGCTCTTCCATTTGCTTCCAAATCTCAGGAGCAGTAGTTAAACGATGTGCTAACGGATTGGCCGGATTGGAAAACTGATTCGCTAAAAAACTGCCAGGTGTAGATGCGGCAATTCGTCGTGCAACTGCATGATAATAGTCCTGGTGCCCTTCTGGAACATCAGATCGAGTTAGCACCACTTCAGCTCCCAGACCCTCCAGATGAAGTATCTTTTCGCGGCTCATCTTATCCGGAATAACAAGAATAATACGATACCCTTTTATGGCGGCAACAAGTGCTAATGCAATCCCCGTATTACCCGCAGTGGCCTCTATAATTGTGCCTCCGACGCCCAGTGCTCCACTTTTTTCTGCTTCTTCAATAATCGTGAGAGCTATCCTGTCTTTTATGGAACCCCCAGGATTTTGCAATTCCAACTTTACAAATAACTCACATGGACCCGTATCAAAACAATTAATCTTGATTATGGGAGTTTCGCCAATGAATTGGAGGATGGAAGTGCTGTTAGATGTACTCATTAAAATCACCTTTTTGATCTTTTGATAACCTTGATATTACAAGTGTGAAAAATTTTCTAAAAGCGTCTTCTCCATTTTATCTAGAATAAAGTGCACTCAAGAGCCCAATAAAATTATTCTAATTGCCAATTTAAATAGCCAGGATGGAAATGTGTAAGCGTTACCACAGCTAAATCGTCCACTAGGAAAATGGATGGCTGAGGACTACTGTATCGTCTCTATCTGGCCCGGTGGAAATAATATCGATAGGGATTCCAAGGAGAGTCTGAATCCTGGAAATATATACTCTCGCATTTACCGGTAGCTTGTCGAAGTCCTTTATTCCTTTGGTACACTCACTCCAACCGGCAATATTTTCATACACAGGAATGACTCTGCTATAATCGTCAGAATGTTGCGGTAAAAACTCATTCAAGTGATCGTCTGTACGATAACCAATACAGATATTTAAAGAACTAAAACCGTCCAGCACATCGAGCTTCGTTAAGCATATAGCTGACAAACTATTTATGACAACAGCTCGACGTAGAGCAACAATATCTAACCATCCACACCTTCGCTTACGTCCGGTGGTCGTGCCAAACTCCATACCCGATTTGCTCAGTTGCTCTCCTAAAGCACAGGTTAATTCAGTTGGGAAGGGTCCTTCCCCAACGCGAGTAGTATATGCTTTCGTGATGCCAATAACAGAATCTAAATGGAGAGGTCCCAGTCCCGTGCCCGTAGCAGCCGCACCCGCAGTTGTATTAGATGACGTTACGTAAGGATATGTTCCATGGTCAATATCCAACAAACTTCCTTGCGCTCCCTCGAATAAAATATGCTCACCGGCCTCTCTATTTTCCTGCAAAAACATACTTATATTGTCCCGCATAGGCAAAAGTTCTGAAGCCCAGTGGCTGGCAGACTCCATTATATAATCAAAATCAACACCCGGCTCACCATAATACTTGGTCAATGAGAAGTTATGGTAATCGACTAATTCACTAAGTTTACCGGCAAAATTATCCATGTTATCTAAGTCACCGAATCGTAGACCCCGACGAGCAACTTTATCCTCATAAGCCGGTCCAATACCGCGACCCGTTGTACCAATCTTATGGCATCCCCTCGCTAATTCTCGCGCGCTATCCAGAGCAACGTGATAATCTAAAATAAGAGGACAATTCCCTGATATCTTAAGTCGCTCTCGAACACTTACTCCACGGTCCTCAAGCATCTTTATTTCTTTTAGGAGAGCATTGGGTGCTATTACCACTCCATTGCCTATAACGCATTTCACTTGAGGGCGTAAAATTCCTGAAGGAATTAAGTGAAGAGCAGTCTTTGCACCGTTAATTACAAGTGTATGTCCTGCATTGTGTCCACCTTGAAACCTTACCACAATGCCGACCCTATCGGTGAGCAGATCAACTATTTTTCCTTTACCCTCATCACCCCACTGGGAGCCTAAAACAACCACACTTTTGCTCATAAATATCCTTGTTCCTTTAAATAAGACCGCTTAACTAAAAAATTTCACAGGTCGCGAACGACAGCGCGACCATTCTCATTAAGCAATTGCTTATCACAGCTTTTCATAGCCTCCGAGCTTCTTTCTTCGAATAATTGAACAACTCGTTGTCCAGCTTTACGCAATTTTCTCGCCTCATTGATTAGCAGTTCGTCTTCGCCCACAAAACACCACACTGCTCCTTGAGACGGAATTTTTCTATTACTCAGCTCTGCTAATAAGTTCAAATCAAACGCAAAGCCAGTTGCTGGCCTGTTTCTACCAAACGCTTTTCCGATACAATCATATCTGCCGCCATTCCCTAAAACTTTCCTATTTCCTCTGGCAAAACCTGCAAATACTAATCCCGTATGATAGTGAAAGCCAGGTATCTCAGAAAGATCGAAGTGAAGTGATGTATTAGCGTCTTCGACTGAACTCGCTAACCGGCTTAGTTGCTCAATAGCTTTTACCACTTCGTCGGGCGCCTCAGAGAATTCCGATGATGCTACCTGCAAAATATCGCTATCCCCTACCAAACTAGGTAAAACAGATAACCATCTAGCTAAGCGCGAATCTCTGACGTTATTGGCTATCCAACTTTCAATTTCTCTTTCTGCTTTTCTCTGAAGTAAATCATAGAATTCTGACTGTAATGGAGACTTCAGACCCGCTGACTTGAGTAACCCCCGACATATGTCAACATGCCCAAGGTCAAGACAAACGTCACTTATGTCGACTAATCTTAAACTTTCCAAAAATAGTGTTACCGCTTCAATGTCTGCATCCACCGATTTCTCACCGAAAAGTTCAACGCCTATTGAGTTAGGTGCTCGCGATGATAACGGATCTCGTGCCCTGGCATGCAACACGGTACCTGCATAACACAAGCGACTTATACCGTCCCGAGCAAAGCTATGTGCATCTATCCGAGCCACTTGTGGAGTAATATCCGCCCGAATTCCCATCATCTTGCCACTCACCTGATCGGTAACCCGGAAAGTCAGCAGGTCTAAATCTCTACCGGCTTCAACTAAAAGAGAATCCATATACTCAAGCATGGGGGGTATTATGAGGTCATACCCCCAGGAATTGTAAAGATCTAAAAGATCTCTTCGCAAATACTCCACGTTCATTGCCCGTTCTGGAAGTACATCCTCAAAACCATCCGGAAGAATCCAACGATCTATCTCAATCACCTTTAATCTCCCCCAACGCGCGGCTTAACGTCATTTGAAGAAAACCAGCAAAATCGATCCAGTGAGCATGCTAACTAATCCAAAACATCTCAACCTTGCCGGTTCAACTTGAGCCATAATTTGCAATATTTTATGCCAACGATCAGGTATTAAAAAAGGGAAGACACCCTCCAGCACTAATATAAGTGCTAATGCTGTCAGAAGTTCATCAAACATGATCCTCCCCTTTTGACAAATCATGCATTGATCAGGCGGTATTCTTTTAAAAGCCTAAGTGCTATCCCATGCTCAATAAGAGCTGATGGAACTGACCACGCACTTCTTTACTAATTATTATGATCCATCAGGTTGCTTTAAATATCGAAAAAATTCGCTGGTTGGCTCAACCAGCATGATATCTCCTTTATTTGCGAAAGCCGATTTGTACGCATTAAGGCTCCTCAAAAACGCATAAAATTCTTCGTCTCTGCTAAAAGCATTGGCATAAATTGACGCAGCTTCAGCATCTCCTTGACCCCTCAACTGCTCGGCATCTCTATAGGCATTTGCAAGTTCAATAGTACGCTCTCTGTCAGCTGACGCTCGTATCTTCTCGGCGCGCTCTTTTCCCGTAGATCTGAGTTCCGTTGCCTCCTTGGTGCGCTCAGCAGTCATCCGCCTGTACACTTGATTGCTGACTTCAGAGGGTAGATCAATTCGTTTGACCCTGACGTCGACCACCTCTATGCCAAGACTCTGCAACACAGTTTCATTAAGACCTTGTGTAATATTCCTCATTAGTAATTCCCGCTCACCTGAAACTACCTCCTTTAATGTTCGTGTACCAAATTGGTTTCGAAGACCATTATTTACTCGGTTAGCAAGTCGATTCTGCGCAATCGACTCTACACCACCCGTCGCTTTGTAATATGTTCCAACATCTTCAATTCGCCATTTAGCGTAGGAATCAACGATCAACCTTTTCTTTTCTATTGTGAAAAAACTCGCAGGTTGCGCATCCACTGTAAGAATTCGTCCATCAAAGATTCGGACCTGCTCGGCCAACGGTAGCTTGATATGAAGGCCTGGCCTCAGGTCGTCCTCCACTAATTTACCAAATCTAAGCTTTACTCCTCGCTCAAACTCAGTAACCACAAATAAGCTACTCCCCGCCAATAATATAAGTGCCGCAAACGTAAGTGATATCCCTACTATTTTGTTCATCTCCGCCCCTCCCCTTGCCTCGTGCTATTTCTCTGAATTCGGTCCAAGACTTGTTCGGCCACCCGATCAACATCAACATCATCCAACGTGCTGGAACCACGAGAAATAGTGCTACTCTTCATCAGCTGGTCCAAAGGCAAATAAAGCATGTTGTTGCCTCCCTTTGAATCAATCAGCACCTTACTAGTTCGAGTCATAACCTCTTCCATCGCATCAATATAAAGCCGTTCCCGGGTGACAACGGGTGCCTTCTTATATTCCGCGAGTAATGCCACAAATCGCTCAGTTTCACCCTCAGCTTTTGAAACCACCTGTGATTTATATCCTTCGGCCTCCTCTCTGAGGCGTTGCGCTTCACCGCGAGCCTGCGGAATAATACCATTTGAGTAAGCTTGAGCGTCATTAATATAACGCTCCAAGTCTTCCCGCGCCTCTATCACATCATCGTATGCTTCCTGCACTTGAGTGGGTGGCCGAGCCTCCTCAATATTAATCTTCACAACATTAATTCCACTATCATAAACGTTTAAGTAGTCCTGAAGCTTTTCAGCAGTAGCCACCGCAATCTGCTCTCGTCCGGTGGAAATTACATCATCGAGTCCAGAGCTACCTACTACATGCCTAAGAGCACTATCGGTCGCTTGTTGAAGTGTTATCTCTGGATCTTTGATATTCAGCACAAAAGCCTTTACGTCCGCAATGTTATATTGAACTGTAAGGGTAAGTTCTGCGATATTTTCATCCTCGGTAAGCATTAATCCTCTCGCAGAGTATTGCCGTTCCTCAGTAACACGCTCAATTTCAACCGAATCAATCAAAGGGGGATTCCAATGCAACCCAGGACCAACAGTGTCGTTGTATTTTCCTAAACGAAGAACAATAGCCTGCTCTTTCTCGTCTATTTGATAAGCACCCAACATTGCCCAAAGTAAGAGAACAATAGTTAGTCCAGCGGTTGCTAATGACTTACCACCTGGGCCGAAGCTATCGCCTCCAGAGCCCCCACCACCAAAGTTAGAAAATTTTTCCTTCAATTTTCTTAATGCCTCATCGATATCAGGAGGAGCATCACCCCCGCGCTTTCCACCCCACGGATCTTTTCCCCCGCCTTCATCATTCCAAGCCATAAGTTACTCCTATTACAAAGTTTATTAAGTTAGCCTTAATTCTTGATCCAACCAGCTCCTACCCCAGGCATATAAATATTCGCGTTAACTGGCCTTAGTAAAAATGTCAGCGAATTCTTTAAAACGTTTTGAAAAACGAGCATACTCTGTCTTATTCACTCTGATGTCCACTAATGAAACGCCACGATTATCAATTCTCTCTTTCAGCACCGCTCCACGATTATAAAGCTCGGCCCTCAACGACGCGAGCGCCGGGGGCAAACTAAGTTTTCCCACTACTGAGCCATTCTCATTACATTCAACAATAGCATCAGCTAGCATGGCCATGCCATCACCTGTTTCTGCTGATACCCAGACGGCTGTTGGGCGCCCGTCTGCATCTCTGTCTATGCGGCATGCGCAATGTTCCAATAAATCAACTTTGTTGTACACTATCAGGACGCGAATTTCATGAGCGCCAATTTCTTTGAGAACTTTATTCACACTTTCCTTCATTGACTCAACATCTCTCGCTGAGGCATCAATCACATGAAGGAGCAATGAGGCACTTCGAATTTCTTCTAATGTACCTTGAAATGCCTCTATGAGGCTATGGGGGAGATGCCTTATAAACCCCACGGTATCAGAAAAAACTGTATTTCTAATTCCCCCAACCTTAGCTCGACGCATTGTTGGGTCTAATGTCGCAAATAACTTATTTGCTGCTTGAACTCCACTTTTAGTTAAAATGTTAAATATCGTTGACTTCCCGGCATTAGTATACCCCACTAACGATATCGTTCTGGTATCGGAATTACATCTAGATTGTCGCCCAAGTGACCTCTGCTGTTGTATCTTTAACAATCTATTTCTGACGCTTACAATACGATCTCTCACCAACCGTCTATCAGATTCTAGTTGTGTCTCGCCTGGCCCACGCAAACCTATTCCACCTTTTTGCCTTTCAAGATGTGTCCAGCCACGAATTAGGCGTGTCGAAAGATGTTTTAGATGTGCCATTTCCACTTGCAACTTCCCTGCATGTGTCCGAGCACGTTGCGCGAATATGTCGAGTATCAAGCCAGTTCTATCCAAAACCCTGCACTTCAATTTTGCTTCAAGATTTCGTTCTTGACTCGCTGATAAATTGTGATTAAAAATAATTAGGTTTGCACACTTCTCAAGCCTGAGCAATGCAACTTCCTCTAGTTTTCCGGAGCCTAAGAAGAACTTAGTTTCCGGAACTTTTTTGAACCCCGTGACCAGTCCGACCGCGCTTCCTTCCGACGATGCCACCAACTCCTTAAACTCATTAATGTCCTCTTCCCAAGCTTCTGACTGGATTCTCAAGCTCACCATTATTACTCGTTCACCGCTAATGGGTCGCCCAAAAAAGAGTGGCATATTTTTTAGAATTCGTCGTCAGAGAAAGTTTGTGTGTTTCCTAAGTCGTAGCGGTTATCACTGGGCATGGAGGACCCTAAACTTGCTGAGGGAAGTTTTACCGCTCGGGATGGCACTACTGTGGAGATTGCGTGCTTGTAAACCATTTGACTGACGGTATTCTTTAACAAAACTACGAATTGGTCGAAGGACTCAATTTGTCCTTGGAGTTTAATACCATTAACAAGAAATATCGATACAGCAATCTTTTCTTTCCTTAACACATTAAGGAAAGGATCTTGCAAATTGTGTCCCTTCGACATTATTTAATCTCCTAAAACGGTTAACACGCTTTTTAATCAATTGAGAGACCCATTTTCATTGACGCTCCTGTGCATCAACGGTTGTTAATATCTACCCAATATAACCAAAGTGGGGCTTCATACATGTTTTTTCAAGCGGTTCAAAATATTTTTTTTTAATTTTTCTCTATCACTCATTGGATCAACGTGTACGATGTCAAGATCTGACCAACGTCGCATCCAAGTTAGTTGACGTTTCGCTAGCTGCCGAGAGGCTGAAATAGTCAAATTTTTAGCCGTCTCTAAGCAATAAATACCCTGAAGAAATCCCCATATTTGTCTGTATCCAACAGCTCTAATAGCAGGAAACTCAGCATTTAAATCTCCACGAGCACACAAACTCTGAACCTCATCACACAATCCTCGATTTAACATAGATTCAAAACGCTGTTCAATGCGTCGATGGAGCATTGTTCGGTCAGACGGCCAAAGTCCAATTTGATAGATTTCCATCAGATGAGTAACGTCATAGGTATTTTTTTGTGCTTGTAATTCAGATAGCGGAGTACCAGTTAGTTCAAATACTTCCAGCGCCCGAACCACTCTTTGTCTCTGCCTTGGGTGTACACGAGATGCGGCATCAGAATCAATCCTTTTTAGACGATCGTGTAAACTCTCGACTCCCTCCAACTCAATCTGTCGATTCAATCTTTCTCGAACTTTCGGACAAGCAGGGGGCAAATCAGATAACCCATTTATTAGCACATTAAAATACATCATACTGCCACCTACAAGGAGAGGAATTTTTCCTTTCTGCCAAATCCGTCGTATAGCTTGATTGGCATCGTTGACGAACCTAGCAGCGTTATAAACATCGGTGGGATCAACAACATCTATTAACCAATGTGGTACCTCTTCTAAAACAGCTTTCGACGGCTTGGCGGTGCCTATATCTAAGTGACGATATACTTGAGCGGAGTCGACACTAACTATTTCGACTGGAAAATGCTGATAAATTGAGAGTGCAATATCGGTTTTGCCGATTGCAGTCGGGCCCATCAAAACAATTAGAGGTAATCTTTTCTTTTGACGCGCCCCATTTATTGCTCTCAAAACCTAGCGACCTCGCATAAAATATTTATCAATATCCTCTAATGAAAACTCGGTCCAAGTTGGTCTACCGTGATTACACTGATTTATTCGTTCTGTTTTCTCCATTTGACGGAGGAGAGAATTCATTTCTGACAAAGAAAGCTTCCGATTTGCTCTCACTGATCCATGGCACGCCATTGTGGACAAAATGTGGTGAATCTCCGAGCTTATTCGGTCCGAGATATCATATTTAATCAGATCAGCTAAAATGTCTCGGAGAAGTTGCTCTGTATCCGACCCCCTCAAAATAGCGGGAATTTCCCTCAGCAATAACGACTCTGATGAGCTCCTGTCTAAAACAAATCCTAATTTTTCAAACTCTTCCTTCTGTCGCTCCCCCAAATCAGCCTCAGTTTCACTTACTAAAACTCCTTGCGGCACTAAAAGAGGTTGAGAAACAAGTCCTTGTTCTTCATAAGTGCGCTTCAATTCCTCATAAATTATTCTTTCGTGAGCGGCATGAGAATCTACGATCACCAATCCAGTTGCATTTTCTGCGAGAATGTATGCATATCTCAATTGTGCCACTGCAAATCCAAGTGGCGGAATTGAATCGCATTCATTGTGGTCTGTGATGCTTATGTTGTGTTGATCATTAGGGAATTCGGCAGACCCAGATTTCAGAACAACAACCTCTGAGTTTTGCCTTCCGATTTTTCCATGAATTCCCTGTACAAAACGATGGGACGTAAACATTTTTCTGGGAGAACTATTTTCTTTTTTAAGTTGATGTCCCGCAAAAAAATCAGCCTCCGAGGATATTAAATTATCATTTTTTGGGAACCTTTTTGCTATGGCAGACTTTACCGCGGTGTGAACAAAACGATGAATAATTTTGTTATCCTTAAATCTGATTTCATGCTTAGTCGGATGCACATTCACATCAACATCCCTTAAATCAGTGTCTAGGTATAAAACGTATGCCGGATGACGTCCCTTGTGCAACACATCTTGATATGCTTGTCTAATTGCATGAGCGATGGTTTTGTCCTTAACATATCTTCCGTTGACGTATAGATATTGCAAATCACTTTGGCTTCGAGAAAAAGTGGGTATTGAGATCCAGCCTTTTAAAGTCAAATTCGAGCTTTGATTGTCAAGCTCAATGGCGTTGTCCAAAAAAGAGGCTCCACATATAACGCGAAGTCTTTCCTGCTTGTCCAAACAACTACCTGTCGCACTTAGGTCTAATCTTAATCGATCATTATTTCTTAAGGTGAACGCCACATCAAAGCGACTAAGAGCTAACCTTTTGATACAAGAACTGATGTTATTATATTCGGCAGCTTCAGAGCGCAAAAACTTTCGTCTTGCAGGCGTATTATAAAACAATTCTCTGACTTCAATCGTGGTTCCTTTGGGGTGTGCGACAGGACGTAAACTTGAAGTCATATCACAGCCCCTAAGCTCAGCGAGCCAAGCAGATTCAGAGTGCTTCGATGTCAATGTTAATTGCGAAACCGATGCTATACTTGATAAAGCCTCTCCACGAAATCCCAACGTGCTTATAGCATCTAAATCTGCTAAATCATAAATCTTACTGGTAGAATGGCGAGTGAAAGCGAGTTCTAGTTGATCTACTGGAATACCCGCTCCATCATCGCGAACTTTTAAAAGCTTCATCCCACCGCTCTCTACCTCAACATCTATATGTGTCGCCCCAGCATCTAAACTGTTTTCTACGAGCTCTTTTACCACAGAAAAAGGCCTATCTACTACCTCACCAGCGGCAATTTGATTCGCCAGTTGTGTGCTTAAAATACGAATTTTTCTCATTATTTTACACCGCAATTAACGAGGTGGTACTGAAATCCTTTGACCGACCCTTATTTGGTTAGAGGATAAATTGTTATAACGTAATAAATTGTCTACAGAGGTTTTATACTTTTGTGCAATTTGAGAAAGCGTATCACCTTTTAGCACAATATATGTTTTTAAACGTTCGGCTTTGTTAACCGCTAAAGCACTTCCCGGAGGTGGGTGGTCAAGATAATATTGAACCATTCCCCGATAAATAGCCTCGGCCATATTCTGCTGATAAGTCGTATCAGAGAGAAGTTTTGCCTCACGTGGATTTGAGATAAAACCAGCTTCGATTAGCAAAGAAGGAATGTCTGGTGATTTAAGAACTAAAAATCCAGCCTGCTCCACGCGTTTTTTATGCAATCTTGCAAGTCCATCAATATTTTTTAGCACATATTCACCTGCAGCCAAACTACTACTCAAAGTCGCAGTCATTGATAGATCCAACAAAACCTCAGCTAGAGCATCCGGCTTGTCTCCCAAACTCAGAGATACCGCGCCCCCAATTAAATCAGCACGATTCTCTTTGGATGCAAGATACCTAGCAGCCTCGCTAGTAGCTCCTTTGGTTGATAACGCATAAACAGAAGCTCCATAGGCAGCGGGACTGGAAAATGCATCAGCATGGATAGATATGAAGAAATCTGCAAGACTGTTGTGCGCAATTTCCGTCCGCCTACGGTGAGCCAAATAATAATCTCCCTCTCGAATTAAAACACCAATAAAATCACTATCGTCATCAAACAATTTCTTTAAACGCTTCGCAATTTGTAACACTATTACCTTTTCCCTAATCCTACCGGGACCCAATGCTCCGGGATCCTCTCCTCCATGTCCAGCGTCGATTGCAATTACAATTTTTCGATTTACCTGTTGAATAATGCCCGCTAATCTTTTACTTGTGCGTTTTTTTATATCATAAAGATCCACAACCAGACGGTTACCATAGCGTTCGTTTGATTGGAGACTGAACACTTTAGAACTCACTTGCTTTGTCAAATCAAATACTATCCTTAAACTAGTCCTGTCTCGCATGCCAGTGCGAATACGGTCAATAGGAGTATCTGAGAGGTCGAGTGCCTCAAACCCTGCGTTTAACTTCACATTTGAGATATCGATAACCACACGACTTGGATCTTCTAATGTAAACGTTTGATATCGAACAGGTTGATTGAGATCCAACACGATACGCGTTCTGTCAGGAGATCTGTAGAGCCTAAGTCCTTCGATCTTTGATGCCTCAACAAAGTCACTGAAGATCAGCATCATTAAACACGCGGTTAAAAACCTCAGCATTAAAAACATCTAATACTGCTGTCAAAAAAAAATACAGACACACGGACTAAGAATAAATTTTTTATTCTATGGATTTTGCAAATGCTCATTAATAATCTTTCCCGCGTGAGTATGCGCTCTTACAGTTACTATTCGAGAAGCCCCCTCCGAACTTATTGAAAATTCCAAATCTATTTTATTTAGATATCCATCGCTACGTTCCGGCCACTCTACGAGACACAAATATGCATCACGCAAACAATCGCGATAGCCGAGGAATTCTAATTCTTCAGGGTCACTCATCCTATACAAATCAAAATGATACACTGCGCCAAGATCCAATTGGTAGGGCTCCAACATCGCGTATGTTGGACTTTTCACTAATCCACCGAAACCCAAACCTTGGAGTACTCCTCGCGCTAATGTAGTCTTTCCAACGCCCAAATCCCCGGAAAGTGTAATAACCAAACGAGGAACCAGCGCGCGCGCAACCGATTTTCCAAACGCTAACATTGCACGCTCATCAACAATCTTCCTATTCAAACACCAGCCGTCGTTGCATAAACTCTCGGGAGCACTTTTCAAATTGGTCCACCTGATCGTCCTTCAATCATCAATTGGTCACTAATCGGTCGTAATAGATCAGTGGCTAATAGTCCTTTTTCACCTAACTCATCAACCACAAGGTCAGCAGCGTAGGAATGTAAGCAACAGCCTAACTCCGCAGCAGAAAGACACGGCAATGATTGAGCCAAAAGACCACCAATAACTCCACTAAGTAAATCACCCATTCCAGCGCTGGCCATGCCTGGATTACCGTATGGACATATACTAACCAACTCCGAAGATCGTCCACAGACTATGGTCCCCGAACCCTTCAGAACTACTGTTGTGCCAAATATATTTTGGAGTTCGATTGCCGCTGACACTCGGTCTAATTCGACTTCCTTAACAGAGATATCCAATAAACGAGCAGCCTCCCCTGGATGCGGAGTGATCACACAATTCTCAGCATGTTCTCTACTAAACTGCACTTTCTTTGATGAAATTATATTTAGAGCATCCGCATCTATAACCGTTGATATTTTTTTATCTAGCGCTATATGGAGTAGTTGCTCAGACCAGGCCGAAATTCCTAAGCCTGGGCCTAAAACTAACACACTCGGACGACTCAAAAATGGCTCCAGCTCTTGTCCAGATGACACTCCGATCGCCATAACCTCAGGTTGTCGCGTTAACATAGCTGATATGTGCTCGGGACGAGTCGCTAGAGATACAAGTCCCGCCCCAGTCCTTGCAGCGCCTTGAGCGGCTATTATTCCGGCACCAGCATAACCGTAGTCACCGCCAATAACCAAAACATGTCCATAATTTGTTTTATAAGAATAATTCAGTCGGCTTGGTAACATTTTACAGAGTTTTTCTCGATGCATAATGCTTGCACTAGCCAATTCGCTTAAACTCTCTTCACGCTCCATCCCTAAGCATCTTAAAATGAGACTACCACAACATGAGGGACCATGCCCTGTAAAAAAACCCTGTTTATAAACCAAAAAGGTTACTGTTAAATCTGCGTTTACAGCTATATCGAGGACTCCACCAGTGCCAGCATTTAGACCGGATGGCACATCTATTGAAAGCGTAGGTAAATTTGAGAAATTAATTTTTCGAATTGCACATCTATATTTTTCGCGCAGTTTTCCTCGCAAACCAATCCCTATGAGCGCGTCAACAATAAGGCCTCTTTCTATTGTTTCTTCACCTGTGAATACATTCAACTCAGCATTTCCAGCCAGCGCCAATTCTCTGGCGCGAGCTACGGTTGGAGAGAATTGAAGCGGATTTCCAAGTTCAAAAACTTTGACGGATATTGATTTCGCAGAGGCAAGAGCAGACAGTAAGTATCCATCCGCAGCATTTTTCCCTCCCCCACAAAAAACGGTGATGTTACTAGGTTGACCAAACTCTCTTGTTAACTCTTGAAAAAGAGCTTCTGCGGCATCCAGAGCAAGAGCATATTCAGTTGAATCAATTTTTTTAATAAACTGCTGTTCGATTCTTTCTACATTAGGTAAGTCATACAAAAAATTATCACCCGTTTTTAGCGACATTAAATCAAGATCCAAGTAGACTTAAGAAGCTATAGTCTAGCTTAAGTGATCCAACATGTCTCAAACGATTGACTCTTCCGAAAGCCTCCACGAATTGGCTATAAAAATCAAAAATTGGGGAACAGACCTAGGTTTTCAACAAGTCGCAATTATAGAACCTGATTTATCTCAGGCTTCAAAAAATCTCCGAGAGTGGGTAAGTAATGGATACCATGGAACCATGTATTGGATGAATAAGCATGGAGAAAAACGATACAAAATAGACAAACTCGTGGATGAGGCGGTGCGTGTCATCTGTTTCAGGATGGATTACTTAACCGATAATAAAATGATTGCAGTGCTAAAAAATGACAACAAAGCCTATATATCTCGCTACGCCTTGGGGAGAGACTATCACAAATTAATAAGGCGCCGTCTTGGAGAACTTGTATGGCGGATACGGCAAGAAATACCTAGGCATAATGTCAATCAACGTGCTTTCGTAGATAGTGCTCCGGTTATGGAAAAGCCATTAGCTGCGCAAGCAGGGCTGGGTTGGATTGGAAAAAATACTCTTCTTCTAAATGAAAAAGCAGGCTCATGGTTTTTTATTGGCGAGATTTATACCTCATTAGAGCTACCCGTAGACATTAGCAAAGCAAAAAATCGATGCGGTAATTGTCGTGCATGTAATTCCGTATGTCCCACCAATGCTTTCCCCGAGCCATACGTTTTAGATGCGAGGCGTTGCATTTCATATTTGACAATAGAAAACAAACATGAAATTCCAAAAGAAATCAGACCCCTGATAGGAAATCGGGTGTTTGGCTGTGATGATTGTCAAATTATCTGTCCTTGGAATCGATTTTCAACTGAATCAAAAGAGTCCGATTTCCAACCGAGGCATAATTTTGATGACATCGAATTGCTATCGCTGTTTGCTTGGAATGAAGAAGAATTTTTACTGAAAACACTTGGATCAGCAATTAGAAGGATCGGTTATGAGCAATGGGTGCGTAACCTTGCTATTGGTCTCGGAAACTCACAGGGCAACACAGACGTCTTAGCCGCATTGATGCAGCGACTCACGGTTTCGAGTTCTCTCGTAAAAGAACATATTTCTTGGGCTATAGAGCAACAACGCAAGAAACTAGGCCATACTGCGAATTAAACAACGCTAAACCGTAATAAAATTATCCCGATAATATTTCAGTTCAGCAATAGAATCGTAGATATCATCAAGAGCAAGGTGGCTAGCCTTTTTACTGAACCCTCCCATTAAACTTGGCTTCCAGCGTTGAGCAAGTTCCTTCAATGTTGATACATCGATATTTCGATAATGAAAAAAATCAGCTAGCTCTGGCATGTATCTGACCAAAAAACGCCGATCTAAACAAATAGAATTTCCACACATCGGGGAAGCTTGAAAATCAATCCATTTCTTAAGAAAATCCAGAGTTACATTCATGGCTCCAACTTCACATGTCGAACTCTTTCTCACCCTATCAATTAAACCAGAACGCGTATGTTGGAGGGTATTCCAATTATCCATCATGTTCAATTCCTCTTCCGCCTGATTAATTGCAATAACTGGTCCCTCTGCCAAAATTTTTAAGTTGCTATCCGTTATGACGGTAGCAATCTCTATTATGCGATTCTCTAACGGCCGTAAGCCTGTCATTTCAAGATCAATCCAAATTAAATTAGTCGAAAGCTTTCCCAATCGTGCCTCTCCTTTGCCATAGAGTGAGGGTCCAACAACAAATTTTTCCTATCACTTAAAAGATTGACAGGCTCACCATTGTCACCAAGTTTGATTATGCTATATCCTAGCGTCCCATGGAAACCGTGATATTTTCGATGTGTCTGAGAGAACCCTTTGAAAAAAAGAAATTTAAATAAACAGCAAAAGAGACGTATAGCCCAATCTCACGAGGCGGCAAAAAAAAAAAGGCCTTACACCCAACGAGTTGGAGGGTGCCACTGAGGGGCTAGAGCCTGAAGCTAATGGTATTGTCATCACTAATTTTGGCCTCCAAGTTCTAATTGAGGGTCTTGATGGAATATATTGTGGCAACTATTATCGATGTTATAAACGTGCAAATGTACCATCCTTAGTGGCAGGAGACCTCGTCATTTGGCAAAACGCAAACCCATTTGGAGTCGTCGTCGCAAGAAAAAGTCGCACATCTAAACTGGCTCGTCTTGACATGAGTGGTAAAACAAAGTCAGTAGCCGCAAATGTAAGTCAAATTTTTATAGTAATAGCTTGTGCTCCCCTACCAATAACAAATTTGATAGATCGCTATATAGTGGCTGCCGAGGCAGAACAGATATCGGTTAAATTAGTGGCTAACAAAATGGATTTAAATAACCACAAAAATTCGATGCATTTGCAAGAAGTCATAAACGAATACCAGCATATCGGCTATCCAGTCATTCGCTCTTCAATAAAAATACCAGCCGGAATCAACTTGATAAAAGATTATTTGCGAAATGAAACGTCCCTCTTTGTTGGTCAATCCGGAGTTGGTAAGTCATCGCTTTTAAATCTCATTGAGCCAACAGCAGGCTCTGCTACCGGACCCTTATCTGCATCGGTTGAACAGGGTACTCATACGACTACCGTCTCAAGATTATTCAGAGTATCCGGTGGCGGTAATTTGATAGATTCACCAGGCACACACACATTCTCACTGGCTCACCTTGACTCCCGACAACTTATTGAGGGCTTCAAAGATTTTTATCCGTTTCTTGGCAAATGTAAGTTCCGAGATTGTATTCATGATGAACAATCTGGATGTGCACTTCTAGAGGCTACAAAAAGAAATTTAATATCAGCCACGCGATTAAAAAATTATCATCAAATCAAAGACGAGTTACAAATAAAATAAGCGGACTTTTTAGTAGCAAAGCAAAACATTTAGCTCAAAATCGGCTAAACTATGGGGATGAACATAAAATTGCATCTCTCAGTAAATATCCAAAGATTATTACCAAAACATTTTCTATCAAAATTGACCGGTGTTCTAGCTGAATCGCAAAAAGTATGGCTAAAAAACTTCCTTATCCTCAGTTTCATCAAGATTTATAAAATAGACATGAGTGAAGTAGAAAATCCCAACATCAACTCCTACAAATCTTTTAATGAGTTTTTTACCAGACGGCTATCCGAGGATGCCCGCGAATGTGATCTAAACAACTTATCCATAACTTCACCAGTAGATGGCTCAATCAGTCAAATTGGCCAAATTCACAAGAACAAAATACTCCAAGCCAAAGGTATTAATTATTCTGTTGAGCGTTTAGTTGGGTGCAAAGAAGTTGCACAGACATTTAATGAGGGAAAGTTTGCCACCATTTATCTTTCTCCCAGTAACTATCATAGAGTGCATGCGCCATGTGATAGTAAATTAATCAAAACCTGCTATTTCCCAGGCAATATATACTCTGTGAACAAAAAAACCTGCCAGATCATACCCGATTTATTCACTCGAAATGAACGATTAGTATGCTACTTGAGGTCTCCTAACTTTGGTGATTTTTGTTTGATCTTTGTTGGAGCAATGTTGGTTCGCGGCATAGAAACCGTATGGAAGCAACCCGAGATTAGCACAAGAGATTTTCCTCAATACAATATCTTTCAAGAAAAAAATCTGCTTTTCAAAAAAGGAGAAGAAATCGGTTGTTTTAAATATGGGTCCACCGTGATTCTATTATTTATTCCGAAATTCCAATGGCTAGAAAACCTTGCGTCGGGAACTAACCTCCTTGTGGGCGAGCGCATAGCTTTACGTGACTGATAAATTTTTAGTCCCTCGAATATCGATGGACAGCTTCAACGAAAACCGCGACATTTCGAGGGTCGATGTCTGGGGTGATTCCATGACCCAAATTGAAAACATGGCCACTGCCACTGCCGTAGGAATGAAGAATTCTTTGCACCTCTAACTCGATAGATTCCGGATTACTTCGCAACACCGCTGGATCCATATTCCCCTGAAGAGCCACCGCTGCACCAACTCTTCGTCTTGCCTCACGCAAACTCACGGTCCAATCCAGGCCTATTGCGTTGCAACCACTGGAAGCTATTTTTTCTAGCCAATTTCCACCACTTTTTGTAAACAAAACTATAGGAACCTCACGATCGTTATGGCGCGAAATCAAATTAGTTATGATTTCTCTTGTATAAGCAAGCGAAAATTCTTCATAGGCAAAATCACTAAGAATACCGCCCCAAGTATCGAAGATTTGTATCACCTGCGCCCCACTGCAGATTTGAGCATTCAAATAATCAACAACAGAAAGTGTTAGTTTTTGTAGTAACTGATGCAAAATTTCAGGGTGCTGATACAGCCATGTCTTGGTACGTGCAAAGTCTCGAGAGCTTTTCCCCTCGATCATATAGGCCGCCAATGTCCAAGGTGAACCTGCGAATCCTATCAATGGAACTGAGCCATCTAATTCCTTTCGAGTAAGTGATACCGCCTCTAGCACATAAGTCAGATCAACTTTAGAGTTTATTACTGAAAGCGACTCGACATCTCTTTCAGTTCGTAATGGTTTACGAAATTTTGGACCTTCCCCTTCGACGAAATACAAACCTAAGCCCATGGCGTCCGGGACTGTTAGGATATCGGAAAATAAAATCGCCCCATCCAATTTATAACGCAATAATGGTTGCATTGCGATCTCGCAGGCTAGTTCTGGATCACGACAAAGACTCATGAAATCGCCAGCTTGTCTACGTAATTTACGATATTCAGGCAAATGTCGTCCGGCTTGTCGCATCATCCACACTGGCGTGCGAGACGTAGGCTCTTTTAAAAGGCTCTTTAGAAGGCAATCATTTTTAAGCGCACTCACTTAAGTTTCCCCAAACACTTCAGGCTGGCCCAATGATAAACAAAATTAGTTGCACACATTACGCATTACTGAGCGACACAGTTAATCGTTAGGACTTTTTGTAAATTAGAAGCACCATATTCAGCAGTCACCGTTGCGAGGCCAAAAGTTTCTAAAATAACTAAACGCAGTTGACCACCCATAACTTTCTTATCACGCATCATATTAAGGTTGAAGTCTTGGACAGTCATTAATCTCGGTGGAGATGTTGGAAGTCCACATCTTTTAAGCATAACTTTTAGTCTCTCAAAGTCAGTTTCCGAAATACCACCGAGTAAGACCGATAATCTCATTGCCATTAACATACCAACGGAAATTGCCTCGCCATGCACCCAATCTCGATATTGAAGAAAAGTTTCTATTGCATGTCCGAAAGTATGACCAAAATTCAAAATTGCCCTATGTCCTTGTTCAGTCTCATCTTGCGAAACAATTGATGCTTTTATTTGACATGACACACGAATAGCATAGGTTAATAAGTTCGAATCATGACTCAAAAGCCCATCTAAATTGTCCTCAATCCAATCAAAAAAACACTTATCAGCGATAAGTCCATATTTAATAACTTCAGATAAACCTGCTGCAAATTCTCTTTTAGGTAAAGTTTTTAGTGTCATCGTATCCGATATAACAATTGATGGCTGGTGGAATGCACCGATCATATTTTTACCTAGCGCATGATTGACACCAGTCTTCCCACCAACTGCAGAATCAACTTGCGCGAGTAAAGTCGTCGGCACTTGGAGGAAATTAATCCCTCGTTGATAAACAGCGGCCGCAAAACCAGCGACATCCCCAATTACTCCTCCACCCAATGCAACCAGAGTGGTAGTTCTATCATGCCGTCCCTTAAGCAAGGCAGAAAGAATAACATTTAGGCCCTCAAGGGTCTTAATGTTTTCTCCATCAGGGAGCACTATTTTGTCAACCTGAAAATCTTTGAAATTTTGAACAACCGTTTCGAAATATAAGCGCTCGACAATTTCATTTGTTACGACCATCAACCGGTGACCAAAAATATGGTCTGCAATTACTGCTTCCTCCATAGCATTGGGCCCAATGATTATTGAGTAACTTCGAATTCCCAAAGAAACGCATACTCTGCAACACTTTGATTCAGAACTTGATAGAGATTTATGCATTTCTTTTCCTTCACTAAGTAATTGTAATGCCTACCAGAGCTATTCACTTTTCAAAGTAATAAGTTTATTACCTACATCGCCAATATTTTTTCTGCAAGTTTCCCTACTGAATGAGAAAGCCTACCATGCCCAGAATTGATGACAATATCAGCGACTTGCCGATATAACGGATCTCTCTCCTCCAATAATTTTTCGATCACACTTTTCCGATCTGCTACTTGTAATAATGGGCGTTTTCTATCCTTTCGAGTGCGTTGATATAACTGTTGCGAACTGGCACTTAAATAAATCACTAACCCATGATCAAGCAGTAATCGCCTATTCTCCTCTCGCAAGACGATTCCACCTCCGGTCGCAATTACTGCGCTTGCGTTTTCTGAAATAAGCAATGAAAAAATTTTGGACTCTCGATCGCGAAACCCCTCTTCACCATCCATATCAAAAATCCACTGGATATTAGCTCCTGTTCGCGATTCGATTTCAGTATCGACATCCAGAAAACTCCGACGTAAAGTTTCAGCTAATGCCCTACCAACTGAGGATTTTCCTGACCCCATCGCACCTACTAAAAAGATATTCGCATCTTGCATTTTTAGCTCAAAAATTTAATATTTTCACCGATCATTCCAACTGCCCGTGCATACCATTTCGACCAAGCAATTTTAAAAAATATCTATCAAAATATAATGTAAATAAAAGGTTATGCGTGTTAAATGAACACATACACTTTATTATGAGCGTTTAATGATTTAAACCTGACAATTAAGCGTAGAGAAAAAAATTACTTTTTTAAACAGCACATCTATAATGTCGAAACACCGTAAAAGCTATAGATTACGTTATGCTGAAGTATAACAAATTTCTGAGTGCTATACTATTTGTAGGCCTGATTCTCTTTAGTAGTGGATTAATACTTACGTCTTGCTTGTATTTATACCTCAGTCCGAAGTTGCCCTCTGTTGAGGAACTCAGCGAAATCGAGCTCCAAATACCACTCCGCGTTTATTCCCATGATTTGAAAGTTATAGCAGAGTTTGGCGAAAAAAAACGGAGTCCCGTTTCGTTTGAAGAAATTCCAAACACTATGGTCAATGCATTTTTGGCAGCAGAAGACTCAAGTTTTTTTGAACATGGTGGCATCGCTATCTCTGGCTTGGCGAGAGCGGCTCTCGAGCTTGCACGCACAGGATCAATCCGCAGTGGAGGAAGCACGATTACCATGCAAGTAGCCCGGAATTTTTTTCTGACTAGAAAACAGGAATTTACCCGAAAATTTAATGAAATAATACTTGCCATCAAAATAGAGAAAGAATTTTCAAAAAAAGAAATATTATCCTTGTATACCAACAAAATATATATGGGAAATCGTGCTTATGGTGTCGGTGCTGCAGCGCAAGTGTATTATGGAAAGTCCCTAAATCAACTCAGTTTAGCTGAGACTGCCATGATAGCCGGCTTGCCTAAGGCTCCATCAAAATATAATCCCCTAGCCAATCCACAACGAGCCCTTCTAAGACGTGACTGGATACTGGGAAGGATGCTTGCCCTGGGAAATATTGATCAAGTAGAGTATCAAAACGCCATTAGCGAGTTAGATGAAGCTTCATATCACGGATCGTTATCGCAATTGGAGGCCGACTATGCGGCAGAAGTCGTCCGTCAAAAAGTAATCGAAAGATTTGGCAGAGAAGCTTACACAAAGGGATACAGCGTAATAACAACAATCGATTCTGATATGCAAGAAAACGCAGTTGAGGCTGTTCAGTCTGGAATATTAACCTACGACAAGAGGCACGGCTACAGGGGGCCGGAGAAAAGAGCGGTAGAGGCTACTGAATGGCTATCCACCCTGCGAAGTACACCTATATTCGGTAAATTACATCCTATGATTGTTGTTGAAACAAACGACGATTTCTGTGTCGTTCTTGATGCGGAGAATCAATTACACACAATAAGCTGGAAAGATAGCCTTCAGCACATCCGAAAATACAAAACAGTGAATGAGACATCCGACCCCATCAAATCGCCCAATGAAGTCTTCGCACCGGGCGACTTAATACGTCTTATTAAAACGAAAGACCAGGCCTGGGAACTAACGCAATTGCCAAGAGCGCAAGCTGCGTTTATTGCGCTGATCCCCAACAATGGGGCAATAACGGCGATGGTGGGCGGTTTCGATTATAAGCATAGTAATTTCAATAGGGTAACTCAAGCTACCCGTCAACCTGGATCTAACTTTAAGCCATTCATTTATGCAAGTGCTCTCAAGAATGGTTTCACTGCAGCTACTTTAATCAACGACGCTCCTGTAGTTTTTAACGATGAGAAGTTAGAAAAAACTTGGAGACCTGAAAATGACGGCGGAAAATTTTTTGGTCCCACACGATTACGTGAGGCTTTATATCGATCACGAAATCTTGTATCAATCCGGCTACTCCGCAGGCTCGGTATTGATCGAGCGCTTGAGGGGTTACAAGGCTTTGGATTTCAAACAGGAGATATGCCTCTCGACCTGTCGCTAGCGCTCGGCAGTCACGCACTCACTCCGTTAGAGATTGTCTCAGGTTATGCAGTTTTTGCAAATGGCGGATACCGTGTAACACCACATATAATTGGAAAAGTTATTGATCGAGACGGAAATATAATTTTTGCAACAGAGCCGTCTGCAGCGTGTCCAAAATGTTTAAAAGGACTTAATATAACCCCCGACACAGAAGTTTCTGAATTACTAAATGTCGATTTAGCACTTGAGAACTTATTCACCGAGCTTAGCAAGCGCCAAAAATTACAAAGTGACCGAGTCAACAAGCAAATGCTTCAACTTGCTTTAAAACGACCGATCGACTTAACCACTTCTCAAGCGCCCCAAGTCCTCGATCCTCAGACTGCCTTTATAATTGACTCAATTCTCAAAGACGTGATTCAACGTGGAACTGGAAGGAAAGCTAAAATTCTAGATCGTGAAGATTTAGGCGGAAAAACAGGCACGACTAATGGACCTCGAGACGCTTGGTTCTCAGGTTATTCACCAACAATTGTAGCAACGGCATGGTTAGGCTTTGATGATAATTCGATCATAGGTAAAAATGAGTATGGCGGTTCAGCGGCACTCCCAATATGGATTGAATTTATGGCAGATTCACTCAAAGATACTGAGCAAATACAAAAACTGCAACCGGGTGGACTAGTTCGTGTAAAAATCGATGAGGAAACAGGTAAAAGAATTGGTGCAAATCAAGAGGGGATTTACGAGTACTTTAAGAGTGATAAGGTTCCAGAATTATTACTAGGGACAGGAAGACTCCCTCTAGATCAGCAGAATCCAATCCCTGAAGACTTATTTTAAAGTTAATAAAACATTCCAACTTAAATCAGTATTCTTGGCCAGTCATAAGTGGTATCCCCAATGGCATAAAAAAAGGGATTCTTTAGGTCTGCCTTCGTGTTATAACCTAAAACTTTCAGTTCTTCGTCCAATATAGCACCACCGGCGGCTTCCAACACTGCCTGTGCGGCCGCAGTATCCCACTCACAAGTTGTTGAAAGCCGCGGATAAAGGTCAGCTTTACCCTCCGCAATCATACATATTTTGATAGAACTACCGATATTCTTGACCTCACAGGGTCCAATAAAGCGTTTAATTTTCTTTACTAATTCAATAGCTTTTGTATCTCCATGTCTGCGGCTCATCATGACCACCATTGGATTATTTTCCTCTGAAACAGACATCAAAGAACGACAATTTATTTCCTTCTGACCCAATGCGTCCCGCTTATACGCGCCAGCATTAGAACCGCCAAAATAGGTAATTCCTTGTACCGGAATATGGACTACTCCCATTATCGGTCTATGAGACTGTATTAACGCTATATTGACACTAAATTCACCGTTTCCGTCTAAAAACTCGGATGTGCCGTCCAGAGGATCCACAAGCCAATAGCGGTTCCAAAAAGCCCGACTTGCCGAATCAATTTCCTTTGACTCTTCCGATAATATTGGAGTCGTTGGTTCTAACTTTTCTAGTCCATCTAGTATAATTTGATGGGCGGAAAGATCAGCACAAGTCAGAGGAGTACCATTATTTTTCTTATACACATCGAAATCTCTCGATTGGTAAATTTCCAAAATTGACTCGCCTGCTACTGCCACAATTTCAAGGACTGAATTCATCAATCTCCAATCCATGCTTTTTCTCCTCACAAAAATCGTTTGGACATTTGTAAAACATCAATTACTAAGTCATAAAACCCTGGGGTATAATACGCTAGAAGAAGATGACTTTTCTAGATGGACCGCTATGTTAATTGATTGGAATTTTATTGATACCGTTTTTATCGACATGGATGGTACGCTGTTGGATCTTAATTTTGATAACGAATTCTGGACACGGCATCTTCCTTTGCGATGCTCAGAACTTTTAAACCAACCTTTAAGGGAAGTTCAAGATAAAATACGTTCTCTCCTTTCTGAGCATTTGGGAACTCTTAATTGGTATTCCACAAAATTTTGGTCTCAAGAACTTTGTGTCGATATCCTCGAGTTGAAAAGAGAAATAAGCCACCTCATAAAAGAACGTCCCGGCGGCATGTTATTTCTCAAGACCTTACTAAGCATGAATAAATCAAGGATTTTATTAACTAATGCTGACAGAGGAGATCTCAGAATAAAATGTTCAAAAACGGATCTGATTAATAATGTTGACTTGATAATTTCTTCACATGATTATGGTTTCCCAAAAGAGAGCACAAAATTCTGGGAACACTTGAGGCAAAATGTGAATTTTGATCCCCAAAAGGCACTCTTTATTGATGATTCCGAAGTTGTACTGCATTCGGCTAAAATATATGGTATTGCGTTTTTGACTGGCATCGAAAAACCAGATAGTAGGGCTAAAAAAAATAAATACTCAGATTTTGTTGCATTACAACACTTTGACGATTTGATAAGAGCGAATTAGAAACTTTTATTTATGGTAGTGAGAATCGATAAGTGGCTCTGGGCTGCAAGATTTTACAGAACAAGGTCGATGGCCAAAGCCGCCATAAACGCGGGGCACATAAAGATTAACGAGGAGAAAATAAAGCCAGGTAGAAAAGTTGAAATTAATCAATTTATCAGTATAAAACAACCTTTGGGCGAGAAAATTGTCTTAGTACTGGCGCTGAGCTCAAAGCGAAAAGGAGCTTCCGAGGCTCAAAATCTTTACTCAGAGACCGACAAAAGTCAAAAAAAGAGACAGGAATTAGTTGACGAAAAAAAAATCTCATTACTCTCCAATCCCACTGCCACTCGACCAAATAAAAAACAACGACGACAAATACATCAATTACGACAGCGCCCGTGACCTTTATGAAGACTCTCGAAAAGACATGTTATTAGATAATACTCTAACTAAATTTAGTTTCGATAACACTAATATTAATGGTCAAGTCGTGACATTATGCTCGCGCTACAGAGACGTCATCTCAACAAAAAAGTACTCCCAAGACGTTAGCCTACTACTTGGAGAATTTTTCGTTGCTGTTTGTTTACTTAGCGCAAGTCTTAAATACAATGGTCGGTTGATCCTTCAGGCTCACGAATTAAGGGGGATGGCAAGCATTATGGCTGAATGCAACTCGCGCAACGACATAAGAGGAATTGTGCGGGGTAATTTGTCAACTCTATCAAACCACGTGGATTTTTACGAGCTATTCAAAGAAGGTACTCTGAGACTCACTGTGGAGCCTGAATCTGGGAAACGGTATCAAGGAATAGTCCCAGTGAGTGGAAAGACGCTCAGTAATTGTTTAGAGTATTATTTCGAGCAATCGGAGCAACTAAAAACTAAAATAAAACTAGTGGCTAATATGGAGGCCGCGGCAGGCATACTGCTACAAAAATTACCGCAACAAACGCCAAATGAGCAATGCTCGCAAGATTGGATAGAAAAATCGATACTACTCGAAACACTTCGCAAAGAGGAGCAAATTAAACTGTCTCACAACGATCAGCTTACCTCTTTGTTTCCAAATGATGCCGTCCGGATTCTGTCCATAAAAAATCCAAATTTTCGTTGCAGTTGCTCTCGAGAAAGAATTCTAAAAGCACTACATGCACTTAGTTACAAGGAAACGCAATCTATTTTTGAGGAAGGGGATTCAATCTCTGTAAACTGTGAGTTCTGCAACAAAAATTATGAATTTTGTAAAACGGAGTTTGAAAATCTACATAATTAACAATAGAAGAACTGTCTGAGTAATGTATAATCTGGGAAAAAATTTAAGGGTAAAAAGATTAGTCAGAAATAGGTTTCTGCGCTAAGGTTATCAAGTAAAGCTGTTGGGATGACTCAAGAAATATTTTTGCAAAGTTATCTCAAAGTCAAAAATACGCAAGCTATAAACTAAAAATGTCCAAAGCAATTTCACATCACGACTTAGGCGTAGCCAAATTAATAGAACTATCTTTAATTCGTAAAGAAGGGTGCCTGCTCGAAAATGGAGCTTTAAGCGTTTTAACAGGAAGTCGAAGTGGTCGCTCTCCACTCGATAGATTTTTTGTAGATGAGCCCACGACGGCCAAATCAATCGTTTGGGGAACAACAAACCAACGAATGAAAGAAAGTAAATTTGATTATCTCTGGGAAAAAGTTGAGCTCTATTTAAATCAACAAGAACACTTTACATCTCACCTTCATGTGGCGCAACATGAGGAACACTATCTACCCTTAAAAATAACAACACAAACTGCCTGGCATAATTTATTTGCCAGAAATATGTTCATAAGGACCAATCAATATAATCCAAAAAACAAACCTTGCTGGGAAATGCTTCATGCTTGTAATTTTGTTTGTGATACAGACACTGATGGGACAAGGTCTGAAGGTGTAGTGGCTATTAACTTCTCAATGAGACGAGTTCTAATCGCCGGACTCAGCTATGCCGGTGAAATAAAAAAAGCGATGTTCTCCGTACAAAATTTTCTCTTACCTGCACTTGGCGTAATGCCAATGCACTGCGCTGCAAATGTCGGAGATGACGGAAAAACCACTCTATTTTTTGGACTCTCTGGTACGGGAAAAACCACACTTTCTGCAGACCCGAAGCGTGCACTCATTGGAGATGACGAGCATGGTTGGGCCACGGGAAGTGTGTTTAACCTTGAGGGTGGGTGTTATGCAAAGACAATAAACCTAAGCAAAACAAATGAACCCATCATTTGGAATGCTATCCGATTTGGAGCCATTACTGAAAACGTATTTGTTAATGCCTCTACCCAACGTAATGCAGACTTCGATAATACCTCAATAACTGAAAATGGTAGATGTAGCTACCCGCTTGAACACGTGACCAAACGAAAAATAGAAAATCACTCCGGTGAACCAAATTATATAATCTTCCTGACGTGCGATGTAAATGGAGTGCTACCCCCTGTGTCATTGCTGAGCCAAGAGGCGGCAGCATATCATTTTCTAATGGGATATACCGCACGAGTGAGTTCGACTGAAATCGATAATGAAACAGGGATTTCCCCTACTTTTTCACCTTGCTTTGGGGCACCGTTTATGCCGAGAAAAGCAGAAATTTATGCTAACCTACTATTAAAGCGTATTGAACAATTTGGATCTGAGGTATTTTTAGTAAATACGGGCTGGTTTGGTGGATTTGGTGGACCGAACGGAAAAGGAAGTCGCTTTCCAATCCCTGTTACGCGCTCAATAGTATCTGCTATCGTCAACGGCAACTTAAGTAACATAGACACGATTCACCTAGAGATATTAAATCTTTACATTCCCGCCAATATTCCCGGAGTCGATAATCGGTATCTTAACCCCAAAACAACGTGGGTGGACTCTCAAGAGTATGATGTACAAGCCAGAAAGCTGGTCAAACTATTTATAAAGAATATGCACAATTTTCAAGTCTCAAGCACTATTTTGGCGGCTGGACCACAGCAAACAACTGGTGTCTGATTCCGCAAAAATAATCAAATGCAGATTTAAAAAACAGGAGCATTACAACTTAAAATTATCCTACAATGGTCAAAGCTGGGCCAAATAGCCTGTTAATCTCTCAGCATTTAGCATGAAATTAGACTTGTATTTTTCAGCCGCAATCTTTACCTCACTAATATTTACAGCCTTTCCTACCTGAATCACTCCAACCATTGCCATCATCGCATGAGGATCACATTGATATACATAAACACCCTCAATATCCAAAACCACACTTATATCTTGGTTCATTAGTCCGGTCCAAGACTCAGCACCAGGGGGTATCATCGAGTTAATTGTTGCAGAGTTATGCGACATATCAACCGCTCTAAAGTGAATAGTATCGCCCTTAGACACTCTAATTACCGCTGGATCAAAAATCATATTGCCTCCATCACCGGTGTTTAACATCTCCACAACATGCTCATTTCCCTGTGACAAAGCAACTTTGTCTACACTCATCTCGGGAGAAACAGCACTTCTTTCCTGAATAAGGTCCTCAACTTTTACAACTGAACCCACCGGTGCAATTCGCTCTGCAATCATAGTTTTTTGTTTTTCCGTGAGCGGGTCTTTATCTCCCCCAAACCCACACCCAGCAAGAAAGAATAATAAAACAAAATTGTTCAGAAGAACAATTCGACTAGACATCCAAACCTCCAAATTGCTTCAGTAAAACTTAAGAAATAGTATACAGTATTTTAAGATGCAAACTGATGATTAACACATTCAATTTTATGCTTAAGATAGTGGTCTAATGCCTACCGCGTCTCGGAGATCTTCGATCATTATTTTCGATTCAGCGCGCGCTTTCTGTGCCCCTTTATTCAAAATAAATTCTACTCTTTCCGGATTTTTCAATAGCTCATAATAACGTTCCCGAGGTGATTCAAGTTTAGTATTGATTAAATGAAATAATTGCTTCTTCGCTTCCCCCCAGCCAATACCTTGCTCAAACTTTTCTCGCATTTCCTCTATTTGTTGCCGACTTGCAAATGCCCTCCAAATATGGAAAACCGTAGAAGAATCTGGATCTTTGCTTTCTCCAGGTTCCAAAAGATTAGTCTTTATCCTGTTGATGGATTTTTTAAGTTGTTTCTCCGAGAGAAACAAAGGTATACTGTTGTTATAACTTTTGCTCATTTTACGACCATCCAAACCCCTTAAAAGGGATGCATCTCTGTCTACTTCCGCCTTGGGCAACACAAAATGTTTTCCAAATCTATAATTAAACCGCTGAGCAATATCTCGTGCCATTTCAACATGTTGCACCTGATCCCGTCCAACCGGCACCTCATGCGCATTGAACATCAATATGTCCGCCGCCATTAGTATGGGATATCCAAATAATCCCATACTAATGGCAAAATCCTCGTCCTCTCCAATATCAATATTTCCCTGCACTGCATGCTTGTATGCATGTGCTCTATTCATTAAACCTTTTGCTGTCATGCAGGACAAAAACCAAGTCAGTTCTTGAATTTCTGGAATATCTGATTGTCTATAAAAAGTCACTTTTTCCGTATCAAGACCAAGTGCCAGCCATGTCGCAGCCACCTCTAACGTAGACTGATGCACCAAGTGAGGATTCTGCGTTTTAATTAACGCATGATAATCCGCCAAAAAAAAATACGCATTGTTAGACTCAGATTCGCTGGCAAGAATCGCCGGTCTAATGGCTCCCACATAATTTCCTAAATGCGGTGTTCCAGAGGTGGTTATACCTGTAAGAACGCGTTTCTTGCCGGAAAAATTAGGCATATTCTAATGCTATCCTAAACTGCAACTGGGTTCGGGAAATTGAAAAATTTCTCTAATGCTTGCCCCAAATAAACTGGATCTTTTACACCAGCTGTTTCTCGACACGAGTGCATAGCCAGCTGCGGTATTCCAACATCAATTGTAGGTATCCCCAAGCGAGCCGATGTGATAGGCCCTATGGTACTGCCACAAGCTAAATCACTTCGAGAGACAAAAGTTTGAGTTGGCACACCAGCATCCAAGCATATCTTTTTAAAAATACTTGATGTTAAACTGGTCGTCGCGTATCTCTGTTTGGCATTAACCTTTATAACCGGGCCTCTATTCAAGACCGGCTGATGCCACATATCGTGTTGTCTCTTGTAGTTTGGATGAACGGCATGGGCATTATCACATGAAACAAACATAGAACTTGTCAAAACGCTACTTAGAGGCCTATTTACAAAAATTCTTTCAAAGACCGACTCTAAAAAGGTGCCTCCAGCAGCGTTGGAAGAGATACTCCCTACTTCTTCATGATCATTACAAACAAGTGCGCAAAAATGCTTTGAGTCCGCTTGAGTCAAAGCCTCAACTCCTAAAAAACAACTTAATAAGTTATCCAACCTGCCCGAAGAAAAAAATTCGTTCTGTAATCCAAGCTCCATCGCCCCCATAGAATCATATAGATATAACTCATAATCAATTATCATTAACTCCGCGTTGAGACATTCTTTCTGGAGGACCTCTCTGAGATCTTGATTTGTGTTTAATTGGAGCACAATGGGTGAGAGATCTGTTTGCGGGTTGATAGAACGATTCTTATTGGCCTCTTTATCGAGATGTATTGCCAGACTGGGAATGAAAGCTACAGGTCTTTTTAAATCTATGAGATGAGACGACAATTTCCCCTCACTTGATTGGCAAACAACACGGCCCGCAATGGATAAATCGCGATCAAACCACGGATTCAGAAGTGCACCTCCATACACTTCTACTCCCAATTGTAAAAACCCATTTTCCCTAATTTCTGACTGAGGTTTAACCATTAAAGTGGGGCTGTCTGTATGAGCCCCGACCACCCGCGCGCCGAACTCAGATGGATCGCTTTCTCCTACTATAAAAGCAATTAATGTGGATTGGTTACGAGTGACAAAATATTTGCCACCCTTGTGCAGACACCAATTTTCTGTTTCAGAAATATGAGTGAACCCTGCTTTTTCCAGAATTTGAGACATCTGTAGGACCGCATGAAAAGGAGTCGGCGAGTGATCCAAAAAATTGTACAACCTTTGATTCAACTGTTTTATTCTCATATCAAAATCCATTTCAAGCTAATACATCCCAACAAAAAATAATACGCTCCCAAGTACAAATCGATAAATTACAAAAGGTATCATTCCGATGCGTTGAATGAAAAGTAAAAAAACACCTATGCAAAAATAAGCACTAATTGCTGAAACAATCACCCCAATAAGTATTGGTAGCAATGGTGTTTCCTCCCCGAATGATTGCGTTGATTTGTAAATACCACTTAAAAAAATTATTGGCACAGCCATCAAGAAGGAAAAGCGAGCCGACGCATCTCTGGAATAACCTAGTGCCAGTGCCGCGGCCATTGTTACCCCAGATCTTGAAGCTCCAGGTACCAACGCACAAATTTGCGCGCACCCCACCAGTAACGAATCTCGCCAACCTAAACTTTCTAACGGTGCGACTTTGTTTCTCGAAATATCTGCCAATCCCAGTAACAGTGCAAAAAAAACAGTCGCAGATGCCACCACACTCAATGAGCGGAAGTGCATTTCAATAAAATCACTAAAAACCCAGGCAATCACACTCGCAGGTATCGTTGCAACAAACAATTGCCAAGCTAAAATCGCATCCCCATTTACTTGCCTCTTAAAAATACTAGCTAACCAAGAAATAGTTAAACTAGTTAAATCTTTTCGAAAAAAAACAATCACTGCAACCAAGGAGCCCATATGAACAGAAACATCAAACGCCAGACCTTGATCAGCCCATCCTAAAAGATGGCTTGTTAATATCAAGTGACCCGAACTGGATACGGGTAAAAACTCCGTAATTCCTTGAACAAAAGCCAAAAAAAAAGCTTGAAAAATATCCATTAGTATTAATCCTATTTATCTTTTAGATTTGGACCATATTTTATTTTCCCTTAAATAGGTGAGTTCAATGTCTCCTATTTTATCCGCTTTTTTACTAGGGTCGTCCGCAAGAACTATGACATCAATGGCATGAGGACAAAGCTCTAAAAAAGAGTGAGCATAATTAACGCAATTAATGTTAGTCTCATCATATAAGACATCCACATCTCCCACTACAATTTCAGGTTTTCGATCTCGGATCAATCGCTTCGCCGCAGCTATTTCCATTAAACAGACTGCAATTTCGTTTGACCAGAAATTTCCGTCCCACCTAAAACCTCCAAGCGCACATTGACCCATGCGGGCGTTCAACAAGGAAATGACTAATCCTTTTCCAGTTTCCTCAATATGCGTCCTTCGGTAAGTAGCAGCAAGAACCTCCAATGTACATAGCGGAATGACTGGGAGATCTCTCGCGTAAGCTAGTCCTTGTATAACAGAAAAACCGACTCGAAGCCCCGTAAATGATCCAGGACCAATTGTCACAGCGAGGCGCTCGATCATTGAAAACGAAACTTTTGCCTCCTTTAAAACATCCCCAACCATACTAATGATTTTCTCACTGTGGGAACGTGGTTCTTTAGAATAACGAAAAAAAGTTTTGCTACCATCGCAAACAGCAACCGAGCAGGCGGCAGTTGCTGTTTCTACTGCTAATATCATTTTTAACTCCAGCACTGTGAGGAAGAGGTAAAAGGGGGTTAGCCAATACTATTGCGACATCTGAGAGATTAACGTGTCATCCTAGTTGATGTTTAACGACACGTTTTGTAACGAAACCCGTCATAGATCACCGTAAAAGTACTTCTCGTATCTGATGCTGAACAAAATCTAGAGCGCCAGTGCCCTCTACAGATACAAAGCAAGGCGCCTTCCCAGAACCTTCGCTAGTTATTCCTTGATAAAATGCTACTAGAGGCTTAGTCTGCTGACGATAAACTTTGAGACGTTTTCGAATCGTATTCTCTTGGTCATCCTCGCGTTGAATCAACCGTTCGCCAGTCTGGTCATCAAGTCCCTCAATTTCTGGCGGGTTATGAATTACATGATAAATTCGTCCCGAACCTTCATGCACCCTCCTTCCTCCCAGCCGAGCCACTACTTCGTCATCACTTACGGAAATTTCTATTATAAACTCGATATCCACCTCGGCAGCCAACATCGCTTTAGCTTGGGGGATAGTTCTGGGAAACCCATCAAAAAGAAAACCATTAGCGCAATCTGGAAGGGCTATCCTTTCTCTCACCAACTCAACAATTATTTTGTCTGAAACTAATCCTCCCGACGTCATTATGTCTTGCACTCTAAGGCCTAAATCGGTCCCTGCCTTTACAGCAGTCCTTAACATGTCACCTGTCGATATTTGCGGAATACCGAAATGATCAACTATGTACTTTGCTTGAGTACCTTTTCCCGCCCCTGGAGGACCTAATAAAATAACTCTCATATTGCTTAATACCTTTTTTTGGCAGAAACCATTAAACACAAGGGAGTTCAACACCACGTCTGTTTTTATATGCGCTCTAGAAACTAATCTGAGTTCAAAATCACAATACACCGATTAGATATTGCAGACAAGAAATAACAATTCAGTGATCTTTTATGACATCATTTTTATTTAACTTTGCCCGTTGCCAAAGCACCTCCAGATCGACACTAGTGAGCGTTTTCAATCCCTTCGCTTCGCACAAGGCTTCCACTTTGGAAACCCTAGTGACAAATTTAGCGTTTGCTTTCCGGAGAGCCTGCTCAGAATTAATATTTAAATGTCTCGCTAAATTAACACAACTAAATAATAAATCTCCAAATTCCTCCTCTACAGACGCCTGATCACCCTCTTTCATAGCGCCCTCTAATTCACTTAGCTCCTCTTTGATTTTCGTGAAAACCTTGTCAATATTATCCCAATCAAATCCAGCTTTAGCCGCCCGTTTTTGGATTTTTTCGGCTCTGGCCAAAGCCGGTATTGCGATAGGGATATTTGACAAGAGTCCATCCTGTCCTTTTCTGACGCGCTCAGCTAACTTAATTTCTTCCCATTTCGCTGAAATCTGTTGTAAGCAGTGGTCATCTCCATCAATTCTTTTAGAGGCAAGAGTGCCATCGGGGAAAACATGAGGATGACGCCTCACTAGTTTAGCAAGTAATTCTGCGGCCACTTCGTCAAAATCAAAGAGCTGCTTTTCGTCAGCTAACTTACACATGAAGATAACCTGAAATAATAAGTCTCCCAACTCCTCCTTTAAATCCAGATAATTATTTTTCTCCACCGCATCTACAACCTCATACACTTCCTCTAGTGCAAATTTAACGATGGTATGTAAATCCTGATTGATATCCCATTCACAACCAAGATCAGGATCTCGGAGCCGATCAATTAAATAAAAAAGATCGTTTAAGTCAAATTTTTTCATATTTATCTAATTTTTTAGAAATGTTAAATTCCTCGCTAAGATACTGCCATGGCATAAGCGATAGCATAACGTCGTTCATCACTCATACTCAGAAGAATCTGAGTCGCTCCAAAACTCTCCAATAAACTTCCAGCCCTCTCTGATAAAATCACAAATGGCGCACCTTTTCGATCATTTGCAACACTTATATCCTGAAAACTTAAGCCCCCAGAAATACCTGTCTTCAGAGCCTTTGAGATGGCCTCCTTCGCCGCAAAGCGGCGCGCCAAAAATCCTTCAGCACAACCTATTCGGTGCCATTCACTTATTTCACTTTGAGTTAGTGTGCGTTCGACAAAACGTCCACCGTACTTCAAAAGTACACTTTTAATTCTTTCAATTTCAACAATGTCTATTCCTATAGATACAACCATTTTTTTCCGTCCATACATAAATACAAAAAAAGCTAAGAAGCTAAGAACGTCTTGTAAAGTTGTCGACTATGCAAAGGCTTCCCATTAAGACGGAAGTCTATCGTCTTCCTCAAAATTATCCGTGCAATTAATAACACCTCGCGCTTCTCCCAACATCCTGCATGCAACTCAAGCAAATACTTACCCAGAAACAAGTTGTCAGAAAAGTCATCTTTTAATACCCTAAAAAGACCTGATGCAGGATTGAATTTATAAAAGTTGCCAGGGTCTACTCTTTCGCCACTTTGAGCATCAACATCTAATAAAAGACCAAAGCCAAGTTCTCTTAATAAATGCATCTCAATTTCTCGCAACCGAGTTTCATCAGAACCAGTCAATATCAAAGAGCTTATAAAATCTCTGTAGGCCACATAGAAACTATCCATATGCTCTTGAGAATCAACTAGACGATAAATTAATTCGTTCAAGTAAAGCCCGTGATAGAGGGCTTCTCTATCTAAAAACACTGGTGGTTGCAATAATTCTGCACTCGTAAGTATTTTTAAATCATTTCTCCCATACCAACATAAACTATATTCAGAATGAGGAAATAGCGATTTCGTACGCCCATTTTTACGGTTCCCTCTAAAGCCTTTAGCAATACACTTTAGCCTTCCATACTCACATGTTAAAAGATCGACAAGAAGACTACTCTCACTGAATGGTTGAGTATGCAAAATAAAACCAAGTTGTTTTCGAAATCCCTTCACTTAACAATTATCCAAGTAACCGAGGCTTCTCAAAACCCTCTCATCATCTGACCACCCACTGCGAACCTTAATCCAAGTCCTCAACATGACTTTGGAATCAATTAAGTCTTCAATATCAAGGCGGGCACTTTTGCCTATTTCTTTTAAGCGCTTACCTCGATCACCAATAATAATTTTTTTTTGACCCTCCCTCTCCACTAAAATAAGTGCGTCAATATGGGTGACACTCGCTTCGGCATAAAATGCTTCAATTTCTACAGTAACTTCATAAGGTAGTTCAGCTCCCAGTTTTCTGGTAATCTTTTCCCGGATAATTTCGCTACATAAAAATCGTTCATTACGATCGGTTATCTGCTCTTGATGAAATAGGTGCGCACTAATTGGAATAAATGGCTTAATCGAGGACATCAATCTAGAGAGATTAATTTTGCGGAGCGCGGATACAGGTATTAACTCTTTAGGCTTACATTTATGAGATAAGAATTCTAACTGAGGTAATAAGAGCTCTTTATCTCTTAATGTGTCGATCTTATTAAGTACCACAACGAGTGGGGCTTGACTACTCTGCAGGTATTTTGCAACATATTCGTCCTCAATGCCCCACTCTAAGCGATCAACAACGAAGACCACCACATCCACATCATGCAGAACGCTAATTGCCGTCTTATTCATCACTCGATTAATTGCACGATCTCGACTCACATGGATACCGGGGGTGTCAACAAAAATCATCTGTATCGCTCCCTCTGTATAAATACCCAAGAGAGTATGCCTGGTTGTCTGGGGTTTCCTAGAGGTAATACTCAACTTTCTTCCTAGGATATTATTGAGGAGCGTTGACTTGCCCACATTTGGACGCCCAATTATTGCGACATAGCCACACTGTCTAGTTTTTGCGGTCATTACGTTTCTCCTATTGCAATAAGAAGTTTTTCCGCAACGATTTGTTCTGCTTTCTTTACGCTACTTGCTGAGGCTTTAGCTTCGATATCAATTGACGAAAGAACACATTCAACAGTAAACAATCTTCTGTGAGCCTCACCTAACGTATCTATTAGGCGATAATAAGGTAGCGGTTGTCCCTTTTTTTGCAACCATTCTTGTAATTTAGTTTTTGAATCTTTGGGTGGATACTCGTATGACACTTTAATCAATTCTTTTTCAAACCACCTCAAAACGCAATCGCTGGAAGAATCTGCACCAGAATCAATGTAAACAGCCCCGATAATTGCCTCAACAGTATCACCCAAAATTGAATCACGCTTTTTCCCGCCAGCTTTCATCTCTCCGGGACCCAGCAACAGGCAGCTGCCCAAATCAAATCTTTTTGCCACACCGGCCAAAGATTCCGCGCGAACTATCTGCGCGCGCATACGACTCATCTCACCTTCTCTCAACTGCGGATAATGTCGATATAAATAATTAGCAATTATCGAACCAAGAATTGCATCGCCTAAGAACTCAAGTCGCTCATTATTCTGTGCGCCAAAACTCCGATGGGTGAGGGCCAACGCCAAAAGCTGTTGGTCAGAGAAAACATAATCAAGTCTCTCCTCAAGTAATCGTTTTTGCGCCAATTCTGCACGCTCCAATTCACGGGTCATAACACGGGCCTTTGCCGGTTATTAGCATTCAACGCTTTATTAATTTCCATTATGATTGGGTTTTTTAATTAAGCCAACCTACCCTGCTAAAGCTGGGCAAACTAAGAAATTCATCCCAAAACATCCATCGCGCAAAAGCTTTACCTACCAAACGATCCTCAGGAACTGGCCCCCAAACTCGACTATCACTCGAGTTATCACGGTTATCACCCAACATAAAAAAATGGCCCTCAGGCACTATCGCTGTATAATTCAAGCTTAAACGACTAGGAATTAAGCGTTTTTGAATCTTGTGCTCAGACTCCGAAAGTCGCTCATTCATGATAATATGGTTGGCCGTCGCAATATCTCCCGAAATCTTTTGTGAGACTTGCTGTCCGTTGATATAAACAACTCCTTCAATAATGCGTACCTCATCACCAGGCAATCCTATCAATCTCTTGATAAAGTACCTATCATCATGCGGAGGAAAAAACACCATCACATCACCTCGTTTTGGCTGGGCAAAATCATAGAATTTGTAACGCAAAACCGGAAGTCTTAAACCATAAGCAAATTTATTCACCAGAATAAAATCGCCAACCAACAAGTTGGGAACCATTGATTTAGATGGTATCTGGAAAGGTTCCACGATGAATGACCGTAATAACAAAACTACACCAAGCACTGGCGCCATTGATGCGAAAAACTCAATGACACCATCTTGTTTTTTTACGACGAAATAATTAACAATCCAGAAGATCGCTGTGAGCATAAACAGCACAGAAAGTATCAATTCAAAGTTAAAATTCACTATTAATCATCTCAAGGTTAAACCCATATTTAAGTTTTCAAAACAGCGAGAAAAGCATCCTGAGGGATCTCCACGCTCCCAACTTGTTTCATACGTTTCTTGCCCACCTTCTGTTTTTCTAAGAGCTTTTTCTTCCTAGAAACATCTCCTCCATAGCATTTCGCCGTGACATTTTTTCGTAATGCTTTTACTGTCGTTCTGGCGATAATATGTCCTCCAATGGCCGCTTGAATTGCCACGTCAAACATTTGTCGAGGAATCAACTCCTTCATTTTTTCGGTGAGCACTCGGCCCTTACGAGACGACTCTGTGCGGTGTACAATCGCTGCGAGTGCATCAACCCGATCACCATTAATCAAAACATCAAGTCTCACCAGAGGCGCTGGATCGAATCGTAAGAAATTATATTCCAATGAGGCGAAACCGCGACTAACCGATTTCAACCGATCAAAAAAATCCATTACAACCTCGCTCAAGGGCAATTCATAGTGAATAGCAACTTGTCCACCTACATATTGCAGATCAACTTGCACACCACGTTTTTCTGTACATAGTGAGATTACGTTCCCCACGAATTCCTTCGGTACGAGGATATTTGCATCACAAATTGGTTCACGCAATTCAACCAAATGCGTCGGATCAGGAAGATCGGATGGATTCGAAATTCGGAATTGCCCACCCCTTCTGGACAATACCTCATAAACCACCGATGGAGCAGAGGTAATCAAATCAAGTCGATATTCGCGCTCAAGTCGCTCCTGTATAATCTCCATGTGTAACATACCCAGAAAGCCACAACGAAATCCGAATCCTAACGCATCAGAACTTTCTGGCTCATAAAACAAAGAGGCATCATTAACCGCCAATTTTGAGAGTGCATCACGGAAATCTTCAAAATCAGCTGAATCGACAGGAAACATTCCCGCGTACACTTGTGGTTTTATTGTTTGGAATCCGGGTAACGATAATACATCAGCGGTATTGTAGTGAGTCAAAGTATCACCTACAGGAGCTCCTTTAATATCTTTGATGCCTGCAACCATGAAGCCTACTTCTCCAGCTTTAAGCACACTCTTCTCGAGTCGCTTTGGGGTAAACACCCCAACGCTATCAACAATGTGTGCACGTCCGAGAGATTTGGCAATAATTTTGTCCTTTACACAAAGTGAACCCTCCATTACGCGAACCAAAGAGACAACACCCAAATAGCTATCAAACCATGAGTCAATAATCAAGGCCTGCAATGGATTTTTAACTGAGCCTCTGGGGGGAGGAACTTTTAGAACTAACTGCTCCAATACATCCACAACACCCAAACCACTTTTTGCACTGCAATGAATTGCCTCACTGGCATCAATGCCAATGATATCCTCAATCTCTAAGACAACCCGCTCCGGCTCAGCTTGGGGCAGATCCATCTTGTTAAGAATAGGAAGAACTTCCAAGCCCTGATTAATAGCTGTATAACAGTTGGCTACAGACTGAGCTTCAACGCCTTGCGCTGCATCTACAATCAGCAATGCCCCCTCACATGCGGCAAGAGACCTTGATACTTCATAAGAAAAATCAACATGTCCGGGTGTATCAATAAAATTGAGTTGATAGTATTTTCCGCCCACACTCTTATATGAAAGCGTAACACTTTGGGCTTTGATTGTAATACCCCGTTCTCTTTCTATATCCATAGAATCGAGAACCTGGGTGTCCATTTCCCGCTCACTTAACCCACCACAAAGCTGAATAAATCTATCAGCAAGCGTCGATTTCCCGTGATCAATGTGAGCAATTATAGAAAAATTACGAATAGAGGTCAGTTCTGACACGTGTGTTAGTCATCCACTTGTCTATATCTATAGTTTAACTTATTTGTAGCCTCGTTACCAAAACAATGGCGTAATATCATCAATCTCGATATTCGCGGCTTATCATTCTTCGATCTCTATCGTCCTGAATATTGCAGTTCCGCGTCGAACAAACCTAATGGCAACTGGTCGATTCTTCGGCATTTCTTCCACCACCTTATTGTACTGCTTAGAATCTGAGATTCTCATTTTTCCTAGCTGAACTATAATATCACCTTGCTGTAATCCTGCGATTGCAGCCGAAGATCTTGGCGCAATATATTGAATAACCACACCATTTAAAATATCGTCGGGGATTTCTAATTTTTTGACATCTTCTACTATCAAGCCAAGTCTATCTCCATTGTTGTTGGCTGTTGATATTTGCTCCCCAATCGATTCATCTCCATCCAGAGAGGCCACTGTAACACTCAATTTTTTAATTTTTCCGTCTCGCACAATTTCAACCGGAACACGACCACCGGGTGCCACTTGCCCAACAAGTGGAGGTAAATCACTGGACTCAATAACTGCTTCTCGATTAAAACTTATTATGACGTCGCCCGGCATTATTTGGCCCATGTCAGCGGGACTATCAATCTCCACCGCACTAACAAGAGCTCCCTTTGCTTCCTTTAAGCTTAAAGATCGTGCTAGTTTTTGATCCACATCTTGAATAGCAACTCCCAGCCATCCTCTATCCACCTTACCCGTAGATTTTAATTGTTGAACCACATCAAGCGCCAATTTTGCCGGAATCGCAAAAGAAAGCCCAATGGAACCGCCTGATCGCGAATAAATTTGTGAATTAATACCTACAACCCTACCTGACAAATCAAAAAGTGGTCCTCCAGAATTACCAGGATTAATGGCTACATCAGTCTGGATAAAAGGAACATAATTTTCATTTCTTTCAGTGGGAATACTCCGCCCCATCGCACTCACGATGCCAGCAGTTACAGAATAATCCAATCCAAAAGGCGATCCAATTGCTAAAACCCAAGCCCCCACTCTCAAATTGTTTTCCGTGGCAAACTCAAGAGTTGGCAGATCACTACCATTAATTTTTAGCAGTGCTAAATCCGATCGACGATCTGAACCGACCATTTCAGCTTCAAACTCTCGCCTGTCCGCAAAAGATACTCGGATTTTGGTCGCACGTTCCACCACATGATGGTTAGTAATTATGTAGCCATCCGAAGAAATGACAAACCCCGACCCCATAGAAGCCCTGTCAGGTCTTTCTCTTAAATTTCGCTGTTGCTCTAACAATTCACGAAAAATATCAGGTAAATTACCACCATAAGGTTGCGATTTTAGGGCACTTTCTCCACTAAAGGATACATTGATTTTTACAACCGCTGGAGCTACCCTTTCAACGAGTTCGGTAAAGTCTGGGAGTGACGCGACAGACTTTGATAGGGTAATACCAGTCAACAATACAGTAAGGCAAATCTTCACTAACATTTAAGACCCTCTTTAATTAGCATGTATTTACTAAGCTTAGCTTGTTTCTAATCCTCTTTTCCAATCGAAACCAATCAACAATAAGGCATTATTTTCTCACAGAAGCCGAAGTTTTTTTAGGTTTCGATCCCTCCCCAAAGGATACATATCCGACAGAACGGGACGCATAATTCTGTGCTTTGAGAGGTTTTCGAGAGAAACGCTCGAAGTATACATATCCACGCTGGAAGTTGGCAAAAACTCAACCTATTGATGCCCTGATTAACTCCGACTCAAATGTCAGCTCGCCATTAAAGGCATTTCGATAATAAAGGTTCGTCATCACTGCCGCGTTCCCTAAATTTAGGGTCAATTAAAATCCAACCCGTCATCCAAAATATACCTGATAAACCACTCTTTCAACCAATGAGTGAGCTATTACTGAATTCGGCGCTGGTTTAAATAAAAGGGCGCCTAAGTCCTGAATAGAATCCCATGAATGCGAAATACCCCTAAACAAATATTCTCTATCGATCTTGGGACAACTCCCTATAATGCGTTTCAAAATAGTTATGTCACCGTCAAATTTCAAAACTTATACGAATTTCGTGTGTAAGGCGGTTTAACTGTACTCCGTCCTGCTCAGCCAAAAGGTCACAATTCGCCATTATTCGCTACTGACAAGAAGATCTTGAATGATGGTCTTTAAACGTTAAGTCCAATTGTTCGTATTCGAGATTTTTATCTCGCTGAATATGACTGGTGACCGTTCAATGCATCCTATTTAAGCACACTACGTCCACATGTTGATGATCTTAAAAGGTGCGATTTATTATTCTGTCAATCCCTCATTTTCCCTAATATCCGAGTAGAACTTTTAGTTGACCACCGACAAACTGCTTTATGGAGGCAGCTTGCAATCTAATATTTTTTTTACGCTTTACAATAAAAATGTGCACCACCAAAAATGCCAATAACCATAAAATCATAATAAAGCAATAAATACTATGTGCGCCCATGACGGAGTTAAAAGACTCTGCGACTAATGGAAACCGCAAATTCTTAAGGCTATCGCGCTTAATTTAGTTAGGTATAACTTTCGTCTTGTTAGGTTTCACAAACGTTGGCTTGCCATCACGACCAATATGCATAGACTGAAGATAATATTCGGAGATCTTCCGATCAATATGATCACGAATTCTATCATCCTGAGATAGCCTGATATCGAGTGTAACCTTTAGTTCCGGATTACTAATTATACCAGTGCTTACAGTCTGAACATTGATGTTCGGTTTAAATCCAGCAGGAAATTGTGCCGCCGGACCCGTATTAAGCTGTGAACTGTATGACTCAACTTTCACATTGTGAGAAGTTTGTTTAAACCTATCAGTATTGTTGTAATGTTGGACACCAAATATTGTTAACATGGCGACCGACGCAGCCACACCAAACTGAAGCATTGCTTCTGAAAATTTATTTGACCCGATCAAATTGCGTACTGGTTGGTTTTTTAACGCAACTATCACATCACCACTCACATCCAATCCGATATCAAACGTTTTATTTCGGACGCTGTCGGACGCAATATGATAACGACGCCATAGTTCTCTCACCTCCCTGGCACTTTTGCCATCCATAGCCGTCAGAATCCTTTGCACTTCAACTTCATTAGCTTCGCCGTCTACCAACGCACAAAGATCCTTGCGACACGTATCAGCCAAATTAATCTTATTTTCCCTCAAGTCCAATAGCCTCCAACATTGTGTGCTAGTTACTTCGACACCAAATTCCAGAAAACGTTCAAATCATTCTTTATCTACCACTCAATAATGCAGTTATTTTCTCGTCAAGGATCTCACGAGCCCGAAATAAGCGCGATCGCACAGTTCCTGTCGGACACCCCATTATTTTAGCTATCTCCTGGTAGCTCAAGTCTTGATTTTCGCGAAGGGATATTACAGATCTTAGATTCTCTGGTAATTGTCTTACCGTTTCTTTTATTATTTGATTTAACTGTTCGCAGAATAGAATATCGTCAGGTGTATTAGTATCGTGTAATTGATAAAAATTGTTGTAATTTTCCGCATCAGATAATTGAATATCAGATGTAGGTGGCCGACGACTTCTTGCAACTAAGTGATTTTTTGCCGTATTTAATGCAATGCTGTGTAACCAAGTGTAGAACTGACTATCACCACGAAATGCCGGTAAGGCTTTATATGCCTTAATGAAAACTTCCTGGGTTAAGTCATTTAACTCATCTCGATCCTTTACAAAACGCGTCAAAGAATTTTGGACTTTTTGCTGATACTTGATCACCAGCAACTCGAATGCTCTCTTGTCTCCCTCTTTAGCTCTCGACAAAAGCTGACAGTCTGTTACATTTGAGAAGGTGTGTTCTATCATGAAGTGGCAACTAAATAAAAATCACCCCTTACGATACCGGAGACTTCACTCCTCCGCTAGGGAAAACTCCTATGGCGATAAAGCCGTTACGTTATAATTACTGCAAGATTTCTAAAAAATGTTATTACCATGAAAAACTTATACTATGATGTGCTTGTGATTGGGAGCGGTACCGCTGGACTAACCCTCGCTTTGCATATCGATCAAAATAAACGTGTAGCTTTAGTAAGTAAATCAACACTTAAAGCGGGTGCCTCGTGGCTGGCTCAAGGTGGAATAGCCGCTGTGTTTGATAAGAACGATAGCAAAGCTCTTCACATGACTGATACTCAAGTGGCTGGTGCTGGTTTGTGTCACAATAATGCAGTCGAATTTGTCATCAATAATGGCCCTCAAGCCATTCATTGGCTAATAAACCAGGGAGTAAACTTCACCTTACAGGACGACCAAAAGCAATTTCATCTTACTCAAGAGGGCGGACACAGTCATAGACGAATTCTTCACAGCGCCGACGCAACTGGGCGTTCAGTCACAGATGCACTAGTGCACCAAGTAATTTCAGCACCGAATATAGACATTTTCCAAAATCATCACGCCATAGATCTCATCACAAAAACTAATCGAATGGTTAAAGATATAACTTGCGTTGGCGCTCATTTGCTGGATATAAAAGAAAACAAGATAGTTACCTTCTCGGCTCACAATGTGGTTTTAGCTACTGGAGGTGCAAGTAAATGCTATTTGCATACTAGTAATCCTGATGGAGCAAGTGGAGATGGTATAGCCATGGCATGGCGAAGCGGTTGTCGAGTTGGTAATCTGGAATTTAACCAATTCCACCCTACTTGTCTGTACCATCCAAATGCTGACTCATTTCTAATAACGGAGGCTTTGCGCGGTGAAGGTGCGAAACTACTGCTACCTGAGGGAAGTCGTTTTATGCATCTGTACCACGAAAAAGCAGAACTAGCGCCTCGCGATGTGGTTGCTAGAGCGATAGATCAAGAGATGAAAAATCTAAAGTGTGACTGCTTATACCTCGATATTAGTCATCAACCATCGAATTTTATCATTGAAAATTTTCCCACCATCTACAGACATTGTTTAGCACTTGACATAGATATCACCAAAACATCAATACCCATTGTTCCAGCAGCTCATTATACTTGTGGGGGCATAGTGGTAGATATGAATGCCCAAACAGACCTCATTAATCTTTTTGCGATTGGCGAGACTGCATTCACTGGTCTCCATGGCGCTAACCGAATGGCTAGTAATTCACTACTTGAGTGTGTTGTCTATGCACGAGCGGCCGCAAGCTTCATTAATCAAAATGTAACTCCTTTTCGCCATCCAAATAAGAGACCAAGGCACAATTTTGAGAAGCCGCAAGCAATGAATCAAGATGCTTTCGTTGACGAAAATATGGCGATTTTACGTGTGCTTATGTGGAACTGTGTGGGTATCGTGCGATCTGATGTCGAATTAAAGAGAGCAAAATTAGAGGTACAGAAACTTAAAGAGAAAATTGATACGCGTTTTCAACGAAGTCATATAAATTCTCGGCTTTTAGAATTGCGCAACCTAGCTGCCACCGCAGAACTAATTGTTATTTCCGCCTTAAAAAGACGGGAGAGTAGAGGTCTCCATTACAACTTAAATTATCCTCACAAAGAAGAGATCGCCATAGACACGATTTTAACGCCAACTAATTGGACAGACTAGCAAATATCAATAACCGAATGGACGATACTTTTTTCAAAACGCCATAAAAAGTGGATAAGCTAATCATTTAGAAAGACTCGTCCGTACCAAATCTACGATTCGTTTCATGTTGATATCACTCGGCTCGCATGATTTCATAAACCACTGAAATAAAGTTTGATCGTCTTTTTCAAGTAATACTTCGAAACGTAACTTGTCCTCTTGAGTTAACTTCTCATACTCATTCTCCACAAACGGCTGCAATAACAAATCTAGCTCCAACATTCCTCGTCTTGCGGCCCATATGAGTCTATTTCTTTGCATAAATCGCCAACCTCGCTAAAACGGGACTATAATAAAACCAGGTATAATAAAATACAAAGAGCAAGATAAAAATGACATTTTTTGAATTATATTCTAGGCAAATATCGTATCGTGACAATTGTTACCATGAGTTAATGTTGACTTTAAAAAAACTCCCTGCGAATTTTAACTTGGCTCTCACCAAGCAAATTATCTGCTCCAATCAAAGAGGATATATTGCTCTCTCCGGTGCAGAGACGCTCAAGTTCCTGCAGGGCCAAGTAACTTGCGACATAAGCCAAATAAATCATCATTCAGTCCTCAAGGGTGCGCATTGCTCTCCTTCTGGGGGAGTAATCTTCACTTTTAATGCGCATAGTTTACTAAACGGTGACATTATCTTGGAAATCAACGCATCGATAATAGATATTGCCATTGGGAGCCTTCAAAAATATTCGAAGTTCTTTAAAGTAGATATAGATGATGTCAGCGACAAGTTCTACAATTTTTTAATTGCTGGCCCTGAAATTGAATCTGTCTTACGTACTCTTTTCAACTTAGTTCCCACCATGAAATGTGGTAGGGTTGGGAACGATATTGGATGGTTAAGCTGTATCGAAAAAGGTCAATATGCATTCACATGTTATCGAGATCTAGACTTTTCCAAACTTTATTCACTCAATGGTTTGACTTATGTAGATGAAAATTTCGCTGACTTACTTACACTCAGGACCGGTTTTTCGGAAGTAACTAAGGAAACCTCAGACCGCTTTATTCCTCAGATGCTTAATTTAGATAGCCAAGGATTCATCAACTTTAAAAAAGGTTGCTACACAGGACAAGAGGTCATCGCAAGAACGCATTATAGAGGTTCAGTAAAGAGGCGGACGCGAGCCTTACGTTGCTCACTTCGGAGTTTACCCGAACCGGGTTGTAAAATATTTTCTTCCAGCAATAAATTGCTCGGTCAAGTAACAGCGGCAGCATGGATAAATAAAAATGAAGTCGAGATGTTAGCTGTTATCCCCGAAAAACAAGAAGAATTAAGCAACCTTCAAATCGCAGGCGAGACCCTCATCCAAGCATATGGCATCCCGATAGAATATTGATGTGTCAACGATTCCTTGAGCCGCACAAACACTGAATAAAAGGGTTTCAAATTATCACTGGGTGACTACTTTTTTGCGCTAACCAGAGTTTTTTGTTCTACCTTATCAATGGAGCAAACACAAACATCGCAATATTTATGCTACAACCATTTCAAAGTCACATCAGCTTATTTAAAACTAATAGATAAAGGTAACTGCCAGTCGACGGGTTTTTTTCCTATATTTTTCAGATAAGTGTTGCATCGAGAAAAATGTTTGCATCCATAGAAGCCTCGATGAGCCGAAAGTGGCGATGGATGAGCGGCCTCTAAAATCATGTGGCGTTGACGATCTACAAAAACTCCCTTTTTCTTGGCGTAATTACCCCACAAAATAAATACCAAATCTTTGTGTTGATCACTAAGTAAAGTAATTATCGCGTCTGTAAAAACTTCCCAACCTTTTCCTCTGTGGGACCCGGGGACTGATTGTTCTACAGTTAGAACGGAATTAATTAATAATACACCCTGTTTTGCCCAGCTCTGAAGACACCCATGGGAGGGTGGCAAACAACCTGCGTCGGTGCTCAACTCGCGGTAAATATTCGCCAGAGAAGGCGGCACTGGCACATCAGGCGCTACTGAAAAGCACAGACCATTGGCTTGATTGGGCCCGTGATAGGGATCCTGCCCCAATATTACTACCCGAACATCACAAAATCGAGTATGTTCGAGGGCCGCAAAAATTTGATTTTGAGGCGGATATATTATTCGGTTTTCATATTGAGTTGTTAAGAATAATTTAAGATCGAAAAACTCTGGTTTTTTTATGTATTCTTCTAGTATACGAGCCCAATCGCCCTTCGGCAATTTCAAAAAGTTTTTATTTAATTTTGTTGTCATTAAAAACTCCGAAAGTTGTTAGAAATTAGTGTCAACAAATTGTCATTAAATACAAAAACAAGACTCATCAAATGATGACAAAAAAAGAATATAATTTTTTACAGTAAAACAATAAACTGATAGTGAATTTTAATGATAAAATTATGGACAATTTTTTTTGACTCTGCATCACATTTAGTGCGAACACCTTCAGTCGATTATAGTTTTTATCAAAATAGTTTTAGTGCCATTGCTGTTGGTCTGTTCGATCTTGACCCTCGTAACAACAGCGTATTCATGCAACCTAAAATAATTGATTTTTTCTACAAATGCTTTAGCAGATCACTCTCGGAATAGTGTTAATGAAACCGTCTTTTGCACTTCAAGCTCGTTACAACAAGCAAATTATCTATTGGCTCTCTGCATGTGCATTAACAATATTCGGTATGATTCTACTAGGTGGCGTTACTCGACTTACCGGTTCTGGCTTATCAATGGTTGAGTGGAGGCCAATAATGGGCGTTATTCCCCCGCTGACAGCAAATGACTGGGAAATGCTATTCGTCAAGTACCAACAGTTTCCTGAATACAAACTGATAAACAATGGAATGAGTTTAAACGAGTTCAAAAAGATATTTATGTATGAGTATCTTCACCGGATGCTAGGACGCTTCATCGGTATTATATATTTGCTTCCATTTCTCTTCTTCTTTTTTACTAGGCGTATTCCGAAAGGTTTATCACCCAAACTGTTGGTAATATTGGTGTTAGGGGCTGCTCAAGGTGTTTTGGGTTGGTATATGGTGCAAAGCGGTTTGACTAACGATCCCAGAGTTAGCCAATACCGCCTAACTGCCCACCTTTTGAACGCGGTAATAATCTACAGCTTCATCCTTTGGGTTGCACTCGATCTGGGGAACCGTCCAGAACGACAACCAACACATTTGCTGTTGCCCTCTTATCTAATATTGATGCTAATTTTTGCCATGATTGTGTCTGGAGGACTCATGGCTGGTACGCGTGCCGGTTATGCGTACCCTACATTTCCACTGATGGGCGATTCTTTTATACCTTCAGAGGTTTATTCAATGGAGTCGATATGGTTATCTATTTTTGAAGACATAGCGACCATACAATTTAATCACCGAATACTCGCATACCTAACAGCTTTGTCAATTTTTATTTTTGTTGTCGTAGCTTCACAGTCTGACATAAGCGACACGTTTAAGACCGGACTCAAATGCTTTTTTGTTTTACTTGGATTACAGATAACTCTTGGGATCTCCACGCTACTGCTTCACGTTCCAGTTCCTCTGGCTGCGGCACACCAATCTGTTGCGGTGGCCCTTTTAACAGCATCCATCTACATAACACACACGCTTCATCTCTCAAAGTTTTCTCTAGATTCTGATTAAAGCACAAGGCTCAAAAAATTCTTGATGCCAATTCCGCAAATCAAGACGGGTTAGACTAGAGGCAGTTTTCCGGTTTCATATGCGGAAAAAGCAAAACATCTCTAATCGACGAGGAATCAGTAAACAACATGACAAGGCGGTCAATGCCAATCCCCTCTCCAGCGGTAGGAGGCATCCCATATTCAAGAGCTTTGATATAATCCTCATCAAAATACATCATCTCTTCATCGCTAAAATTTTTTTCGTTTAATTGTGCACTAAATCTATCTGCTTGCTCTTCAGGATCATTAAGTTCTGAAAAACCATTCGCCACCTCTCGTCCACCTATGAATAATTCAAATCTATCAGTCACACTCGGATTAGTGTCACTCCGCCGCGCAAGAGGGGATACTTCAATTGGATAATGCGTTACAAAAGTGGGTTGTTCTAAGTGTTGCTCCACAGTTTTCTCAAAAATTTCAGTCTGCAACTTACCCACACCCCAATTTCCATCAACTGATATTCCAAGATCTGCAGCCACACGCCGTATTAACTGCAAATTCAATAATTCATCACAGGCAATCGCTGGATTAAACATTAAAATTGAGTCCAAAACAGATAAGCGCCTGAATGGCTCCGAGAAGTCATATTCTACCTCACCCACTTTATTGCCATATTCATCTCGCTTTGTATTTATAACGCGATGGCTACCAAGTACTTCCCTAGCAATACCACCAAGCAACCGTTCGGTAAACTGCATCAGGTCATTGTAATCCGCATAAGCCTGATAAAATTCAAGCATAGTAAACTCAGGATTATGTCGAGTGGACAATCCTTCATTACGGAAACTGCGATTAATCTCATAAACTCTTTCAAATCCTCCAACAACCAAACGCTTTAAATACAATTCCGGAGCTATCCGAAGATACATATCAATGGCCATAGCGTTATGATGAGTAACGAAGGGTCGTGCAGCCGCACCGCCAGGGATCGGTTGCAACATAGGCGTCTCAACCTCCAGAAAATTCTCACAATTCAAAAAGTGACGTATATAGTTAATAATATTGGAGCGTGTGCGGAATGAAGAACGAACATCCGAGTTCACAATTAAATCTAGATATCGCTGACGATAACGCATTTCACGGTCGGCTAATCCATGAAATTTGTCAGGTAAAGGTCTCAAAGATTTAGTAAGCAAAGTAAATGTCTCGATTTCGATATAAAGGTTACCTCTACCTGACCGATGCAAACAACCCTCAATTCCAATAATATCGCCTAAATCGAGGTTCTTTACAAAAGCTCGGGAATGTTTTGTAACATAGAGCTGGATAGTTCCAGAGCGATCTTGGATCACAATAAACGAACCCCTATTTCGCATAACGCGCCCAGCAACAGAAGTTTGATGTTGGAGCGCTTCTAAATCTTGTTTAGTTGCCACCGAATAGGTTTTCTCAAGTTGCGCAGCAAGTGCGTGAGGTTTAAAATCATTCGGAAATGGCGTATTAGTTTGAGACCGCAGTTTTTTTAACTTTGCTCTGCGCTCCACGATAAACTTATTTTCATCTCGTTCTTCGGTCATTAGAAATATCTTCTTATAAAAAATTACTTCACAGCTTTGGTGGCTTGATCAAAGTCCTGCCTTAAGCGAAGCTTTAATAAATAGATCAAGTTTACCATCCAACACAGCTTGAGTATTGCGTGTTTCAACATTCGTTCTTAAATCTTTTATTCTGGCATCGTCAAGAACATATGAACGGATTTGACTTCCCCATCCAATTTCAGACTTAGCATCCTCAGTGGCTTGGGCGACCTGTTTCCGTTTTTGTACCTCAAATTCATATAATTTCGCGCGAAGCATTTGCCAACATTTCTCTCTGTTTTGATGCTGGGAGCGTTGACTTTGAGATTGAACAACAATTCCGCTAGGTTGATGAGTCAAACGCACTGCCGAATCGGTTTTATTTACATGCTGGCCACCCGCTCCAGAAGCTCGATATGTATCTGTCCTAACGTCAGAGGGATTTATATCTATTGCTATATCATCGTCTATCTCAGGGGAAACAAACACCGCGGCAAAAGATGTATGTCTCCGATTACCAGAATCAAACGGTGACTTTCGAACAAGTCGATGAACACCTATCTCAGTGCGCAACCAGCCGTAAGCGTAGTTGCCAGATACTTGAACAGTAGCACTTTTTACTCCCGCAACCTCACCTGGGGAGCACTCTATCAAATGGCCCTTAAATCCTTTATCGTCGGTCCACCGAAGATACATTCTCAATAACATCTCCGCCCAATCTTGCGCTTCCGTACCTCCTGATCCTGCTTGTATTTCGATGAACGCATTGTTGCCATCCATTGGTCCAGAAAACATGCGCTTAAATTCAAGTTCGGCCAAACTTGCATCGAGAGAGAGAATTTCAGATCTTACTTCATCAACAACATCACTATCAAGCTCCTCCACTGCAAGTTGCAAAAGCTGACGCGTCTCCTCCACGCCTCTATCCAGAGTTTCAATTGTTGTAACTACATTTTCAAGTGAGGCCCGTTCTTGGCCTAATTCCTTAGCTTTTGACGTATTCTTCCATAACAGTGGTTCACTCAGCTCTAACTCAACCTCAGCGAGTCGCTCTTTTCTGTGATCATAGTCAAAGGTACCCCCGAAGCACATCTGTACGCTCTTTCAAGTCACTAATCATATCTAGGATAAGATTCACTTCCATAACTGGCTTTAGCCCCCTAATTCGAATGTTGCGTATAGTACATGTGGTGTTAGGTCTCACCAAGAAAAACTGCCTTCCATTTCACGATTTAACAAAAATCCTCAACAGAAAAAGTCTGGGCAAGAGCTCATGACTCTTATTATAATCAACGGATATACAGGAAATTTAGCAAATTTAAGGCGGTTTATGTGGACGTGATTTCAAATAGACTGGAGCAACATTTCTTTAATTCATTCCTTGAATTAGATGAAGAGTACTTCAACTGTGTTTCCCCGGCAGCACTTCAGGAGCCCAAATTAGGAAATGTAAATAATTTGCTGGCACGAGATCTAGGGCTGGACGCAAATTTTCTCAACAATCGTAAAACATTTGACCTTTTATCAGGTTCAGATGTTCCTGGAGACCTGATGCCAATTTCACTTGTATATTCTGGGCATCAATTCGGAGTTTGGGCAGGCCAACTAGGTGACGGTCGAGCAATAACTCTTGGAGAGCTCCTGGTTGACGGCGAACTCTGGGATATCCAACTAAAAGGAGCAGGAACCACACCCTACTCACGATTTGGAGACGGCCGAGCTGTTTTACGATCCAGCATACGCGAGTACTTGTGCTCCGAGGCAATGCACGCGTTGGGTGTTCCTACCACCCGAGCTCTGTGTATTTTCAATAGTAAAACACCTGTTTACAGGGAATCTACAGAAAGTGCTGCGGTAATTTGCCGTGTGGCGAAAAGTCATATTCGTTTTGGATCGTTTGAACATTTTCATCACAGAGGCGAACAATCGGCCGTAAGAAATTTAGCGTGCTATGTCATTGAACGGCACTTCCCGGAGTGGAACAGCGGTGAGAGTAACTATGAAAAGCTTTTTCGATGTGTGGTTGTAAATACCGCTCGAACTATTGCCAAATGGCAAGCGATTGGTTTTACACATGGAGTAATGAATACAGATAACATGAGCATACTTGGGGATACTCTTGATTATGGCCCATTTGGTTTCCTCAACGAATATCAACCGAGCTTTGTATGTAATCACTCTGATCATCAAGGGCGTTATTCATTCCAAAATCAACCGAAAATCGGTCTTTGGAATCTCAATGCCCTTGCAGTCGCCTTTTCTACCCTGATATCGAACACAGAATTAGTCGAATGTCTTAAGGAATATCAGCCCGAGTATGAAACCATGTACACACTACTAATGGCAGAAAAACTTGGTCTTGAGCACATAAGTTCAAAAAAGTTGAAAACTATAGAGCGTTTATTAGAGCTTCTTGCAATTAATAAAATTGACTACTGTATTTTTTTTCGATCTTTGTGTGGCTATAAATTAGAGGGTGAGAATACTTTCATACGAGATATGTTTTTACACTCAAAAGATTTCGACAAATGGAGTTATGAATATAATAAGCTACTTAAACATGAGACAGTGTGCGAAGAGATGCGTCACAAAAAGATGTTGAAAGTTAATCCAAAATACACTCTTCGCAACCACATGGCGCAAGAAGCAATAATACTTGCCGAGAGTGGAGACTTTAGCTTGGTAACAGACCTCTTACATTTACTCCAGAATCCGTATGATGAGCACCCATCAATGTCGAGATATGCATTAACTCCACCAAACTGGGCTTCGACAATAAGCATAAGTTGCTCGTCATAAACTTCTTTAAAAACTATTCGTCCAACTCCCATTCTTTAATTTTTCGTCACAAAAAACTCGCCAAAGTTGGTTAGCAATGGATACAATAAAGAGAGCTGGTGCCTCAAAATTTGGAGTTACAAGAGAAAACCACGATGAGCAAGCGTAGTGTAATTCTTAAAAAGAGAAACACAGAAACACCAAAAGTACTCAGAAAAGTAATAATAATTCTGGGACTAATTCTGTCCCCGATCGCATCAGCGGACATATTCTGGGCCTTTCGAAATGCAGATGACAGCACCAATTGGCAATATGTAGCAAATTTTTCGAGTAGTATTTTGATTATTGCTTTATCTGTAACCGCTCTAAGATTACTTTTAAGCCAAAGGCAGGCCAACCGATACAACAAAGAATTAGAATCAGTCCGTAGACAACTTGAAGATCGAGTCGAAGAACGCACAGCAAACTTAAATCATTCAAATCAGCTACTAAAAAACAGTAATTCAGCGCTTGCGGAAGAAATTAAAGAGCATCTCACTACAACTGAGCGACTTGCAAGTTCAGAGGCATATATTGGTAGCATTTTGCACTCTATGCCGTTCATGCTGATCGGACTGGATGGCAAAAATATAGTCACACAATGGAACCGTGAGGCTGAAAAAGTAAGTGGATTTAAGAGTAGTCAAATGAAGGGTCAAAATCTTTGGACACAATATCCACAAATCACATTATCACAAGAACAAGTCGATCAGGCGCGTAGCGAAAAAAAAATCCTCGCATTCAAATCTTATCAACAAGACCATAAATACTTTAACGTCACAATTTATCCACTAAAAGAGCAAAAAGAAACCGGTGCAGTTATTATTATTGATGACGTTACGGAACAAGTAAATGCAAACAATTTACTTGTTCAGAGAGACAAAATGGCATCTGTGGGAGAAATGGCCGCCACAATGGCACAGGACATTAATTTACCCCTCAACGCTACCCTAAAGGATTTACATTCAGTTCGACACGCTTTAACCGAAGAATTACCGGATCCGATTTGGCTCAACGAACTCATAGAAAACGCGCTTATTCGTGGTCAACAATCCAAAAACGTTGTAGAAAATTTACTTTCTTTCTCCAGTGCGAAAGGAGACGAAAAGTCAGTTGAAAAAATAAATACAATAATCGAGCACAGCATTGATCTTGCCGTAAGTCTGCTGTCGGTTCATTCTGGGTTAAGATTCCGAGATATAGATGTCAGTTGTGACTATGAGGACGATACCCTCCAGATACGATGTAATGCGACGGAGCTACAACAAGTCTTCCTAAGTCTTTTTCGGTATTCCTGTCAGCAACTTGGAAAGGTAGATGAGGCCGATCATACACCACACATTAGAATTCGGGTTCGTTCCGACGAAAATGATATCGTTATCCAAATTAACCACAACGGAGCCACTGTCAGTTTAGAAGAGCAACGCTTCATATTCGAGCCATATTCTGGTCATGAGCTTACTGGAGATAAATATCGTACGGAAAGCCGTCTCACATTCACTCAGTTTATCGTAGTTTACCAGCATCATGGCCAAATTACTGTTGCATCACATGATGATGAAGGTACGACATTCCATTTAAGATTCCCGAGAACTGACTAAATATAAGTCACAAAAATTTCACATGACCCATAGGTAGTAAAAGTCACCCTTTTGACAACATCCCCTCACAAATAATAAAGTTTATTATCTCTGAAAGACCTTCTCCGCTTTTCAAGTTCGAGAAGACAAATGGCTCAGAATTTCTCATTCGCTTAGCATCTCTATCCATGATATCGAGTGATGCGCCTACATGAGGCGCGAGATCAGTTTTATTTATTATTAATAAATCTGATTTTGTAATTCCAGGACCACCTTTTCTTGGGATTTTATCGCCGGCTGATACGTCAATAACATATAAAGTTAGATCAGATAATTCAGGAGAAAAAGTAGCACTCAAATTATCACCACCACTTTCAATAAAAATTATATCCAAGCTTTTATGGCGGTCCCCCAGCAACTCAACAGCCGCAAGGTTCATAGATGCATCTTCTCGGATTGCTGTGTGAGGACAACCCCCTGTTTCTACGCCCAAAATCCGATCTGCACTAAGCGCTTCATGCTTAGTGAGGAATTCAGCGTCCTCTTTTGTATAAATATCATTTGTCACGACTGCTATCTCATATTGAGAGCGTAGTTTTGTACATAGCGCCCTCAGGAGTGCAGTTTTCCCCGACCCTACCGGTCCTCCGATGCCAACTCGTAAAGTTTGTTTGTCCTCCATAGTGACTCCTCTAAGATCTAAATAATCGAGTGTATTGCGTTTCGTGTAAAGCACTTGCCATCGCTAATCCCGGTAGAGAACTGCCGATTTCTCCATCACTTGTAGACTGAGACGCGCTTACTGCACCTGGAATCAGGCCAATCAAATCATTCAAGATATCTTGCGCTGCACTTTGTCCTAGTGGTAGTAATTTTGTGGCGGCAGCTACTTGATTTTCCATCCAAGACCACACAAACCCATGGCAAGCTACTCTTACGTCAATCTTCCAAAAAGAAACCGCTAGCGCATAAGCTGCAACAAAAGTTAAAGATTCTTTTAGAACGAGAGCTTGATCGACTTTTATACCTTTGAGCAACTTAACAAGCGCTTTTCCTGTCGCTATTTCCGCTTCACGTAATTCCAGCGTTTCACGACAAGCTAGCACATGCAAATTCCAATATTCCACACCCTTAAGATCTTGATTTTCAAATGCTTCAACAAGACGAATTAGTAACGGTAAATCTGTCTTCGCTATGGCATGTTCTAGCACAGTCGCGATCCAATCGCGAACATCAAAAGAGTTTTTTAACCAATGTTCCTCTATAGCAAATTCCAGACCCTGTGAAAAAGAGTACCCTCCGACTGGCAAAGAGGAACTACTGAGTTGAAGTATCCGAAGTAATCCCAAATCAGATAATGTGTTCATGGTTTTTTATGTGTTGGTACGCGCCTTGTTCTGGAATAAAAGCGGATTTTTCGTATTTCATAGACATACTTAACCTCGAGAGCATTTCCTCAAGAACATGATCAGGTAATATCCGAAGCCATTTTTCGCCTATTTGAACTTTCACATGTCTGTTGCCAAGATGGTAACAAGCCTTACTAAACTGATTCCAATTATCTGTCGAGGCTGTGACAACTTCCTCTTTTTTTGCGGTCACTAAAATAACCCTGCCGCACCTACTAATTAATGCATCACTGACCTTTAGTATTTTACCTCGCTCCAAGAAAATTCCGACTGTCTCCCCAGTGGAGATCGTCGTTTTAAACCGACCCTTTTCTCGCTGTAAGTGACAGAGCTCTATCTCCCCATAAACATCGAGTCCCAAGGCAGATGTCAGCCGTTCGTATATTTCTAACATCACAAGCCTGAGAACTAAAACAAGTTATAAAGTTGTGCTAGCGGAAGGATTTCTGCCGGCTCGCAGGTCATTAGTACTCCATCCGCATGAACTTCGTAAGTCTGGGGGTCCACGGTGATATTGGGCATCCAAGCATTATGCATCATGTCTCGCTTGGTAATTGAACGAGTATTCCTGCATGCCACAAGCCGGCGAGAAAGATCTAACTTCTTTGCAAGACCATCCTCAATAGCCATTTTTGAAGTGAAGGTAACGCATGTGTGCGAAGTTGCCTTCCCATAACCCCCAAACATCTTTCTAAAGTGTACTGGCTGCGGCGTTGGGATTGATGCGTTTGGATCACCCATTGGAGCCGCGCAAATAAATCCTCCTTTTATTATCAATGCGGGCTTCGCCCCAAAAAAAGCAGGTTTCCATAGCACAAGATCTGCTAGTTTTCCCACTTCGATAGAACCAACTTCGTGATCAATTCCGTGAGTTATGGCAGGATTGATTGCATATTTTGCAATGTAGCGCTTGGCTCGAAAATTATCCATCTTTTCATTATCTTCAACTAGAGGCCCTCGCTGCACCTTCATTTTATGCGCTGTTTGCCAAGTACGTGTGATGACCTCTCCAACTCGACCCATTGCCTGAGAATCTGAGGCAATCATACTGAACGCACCAAGATCATGAAAAATATCCTCAGCCGCAATTGTTTCCTTCCGAATGCGCGAATCTGCAAATGCAATATCCTCGGGAATAGACGAGTCTAAGTGATGACACACCATCAACATATCCAGATGCTCGTCAATAGTATTCACAGTATATGGACGCGTCGGATTAGTAGATGAAGGTAAAACATTTAACTCTGCACAGGCCCTAATAATATCAGGAGCATGTCCGCCGCCGGCACCCTCTGTATGATAGGTATGAATTGCACGTCCTTTAAAAGCCGAGATAGTATCATCGACAAATCCCGACTCATTGAGAGTGTCAGTATGTATAGCAACCTGCACATCATTTGTTTCCGCCACACTAAGACAATTGTCAATGGAAGCCGGCGTAGTGCCCCAATCCTCATGTAATTTTAAACCACAGGCTCCAGCCAAAAGCTGCTCCTCTAACGCAATTGGTATGCTAGCGTTACCCTTTCCCAAAAATCCTAAATTCATGGGCATATCATCAGTAGCTTGTAACATCTTGCCAATATTCCATGGTCCGGGTGTACATGTTGTAGCATTGGTTCCTGTGGCCGGCCCAGTTCCACCCCCAATCATAGTAGTAATACCGGACATAAGAGCCTCCTCAATTTGTTGCGGGCAAATAAAGTGAATATGCGCGTCCACGCCGCCAGGAGTCAAAATGAGACCCTCTCCTGCTATCACCTCAGTGCCAGGTCCAATGATGATTGTGACGTTATCCTGAATATCTGGATTACCAGCTTTACCAATCGCTGAGATTCTCCCATGCTTAAGGCCGACATCCGCTTTTACAATGCCCCAATAATCTAGAATCAGAGCATTTGTGATTACTGCGTCGGCAGAATCACTGCAACTGTATTGGCTTTGCCCCATCCCGTCTCGAATAACTTTTCCCCCACCGAACTTTACTTCCTCTCCGTAGCAAGTGAAGTCTTTTTCTACCTCAATAATGAGCTCAGTATCCCCCAAACGGACGCGATCACCCTTTGTCGGACCAAACATTGAAGCATAGGCGTGACGGTCAACATTAATCATTTTCCACCTCCCCTAAAGAACCCATGATCTCTCCGCGGAACCCATAAACATTTCGCTCTCCAGCAAGGGAAACAAGTTTAATTTCCCTAACCTGCCCTGGTTCAAAGCGAACCGCAGTACCCGAAGCTATATTTAAGCGAAAGCCGCGTGCTTTCATGCGATCAAACTTCAGTGCGGGGTTTACCTCATAAAAATGATAGTGTGAACCAACCTGAACCGGTCGGTCTCCTATATTTGCCACCTCTAGTTCAATTGTCGCCCTATTTTGATTAATCGGAATTGAGCCACTTTTTACAAAAACTTCACCAGGAATCATAATAATTTCCCTCATTGATTCTAATTTATAGGATCATGCACCGTCACCAACTTTGTGCCATCTGGAAATGTAGCCTCTACTTGAACTTCTGACACAAGTGCCGCTACACCATCCATCACCTGCTCACTTCTTAAAATATTCTTCCCGTCACTCATTAATTGAGCCACAGACTTCCCATCCCTCGCTCCTTCTACAATTGCCATAGAAATATAAGCTACAGCCTCGGGGTAGTTAAGTTTTAGTCCTCGAGCCAGCCTTCTTTCAGCAAGAAGGGCCGCGGTAAAGGCGATTAATTTGTCCTTTTCTCTAGGCAGTAATTCCATAATAGTCTAACTCCTTCTAAGATATTTAGGTTAGCCAAATTCGTGGTTCACAAAATTCACGTTGCATTAAAATCGGCCTTGCTAATTTCCACCAGTTCACAAATATTTTTTTCGCATGGTCCGCACTATTTCCAAGGTAGCGACCGATTAGAAAATTTCCAACCCGCGAGATTGATTTTAAATGAGGAGAGTTTGTAATAACATTAACCTCACGCATCTTTGATATTGTAGACTCCATACTGCTCACAAAAGGTCCCAATATAAGGAATCCCGATACCATAAAGCCATTTAGACCCGCAGACTTTGAAATAAGTGATTTCTTCTGCTCGCACAACTCAAGTCTATCCACATAAACCGGCATACCATCTTTCTGGAGTACATATTTCTGCTCAAAACTTCCGAGGTCAAAACCAGAAAAAGAGGCAGGCATGCCAAGTGAGCATATATCCCAACCCGCAAAACAACTCCCTTCTGATAAATTTATTTTAGTTGCAATTCGCGAACACGCACCGCTGAACACTATTGTTTCTAGTGGAAACCACTCTACTAAGGCATTAGCGCCAATTTTCAAGTCAAATACTACTCGCTGAACTGAAGTGTCCTTGCGAGCTTTGTATATCCGAGAGGCTCCGGGTGTAGTTAAAAAGACCCCCGCATTTTCTCCAACATCAATACTTATTTTAAGATGATCACCAGAAACAATCCCACCCGGAGGATGTAAAAGATAAACATGTGCATGCTCTAAACCCTCCGGGTAAAACAATTTTTGCACATAGAGGGGGCCATTATGCACACTTTTGATCAAACGAGTCTTATTGCCAGGCTTGTCGAAGGTAAGCCCTAAGAATGCTAGCCATGTTTTTGAGCCATCTATAGATCGGCTTTCGACCTCAGTCAACATACAAAACTAATCTACTTTGAAGCACTTAAACCGCGGTTGCTGTATCTTCCTATACATGAGGGCTACCCAAATAAAAATGACACCAGAAATAATAATCTCGCCCAAGTACACAAAATTGAGGGGGAAATGGGCGCTAGCGCTGATCTCATTCCATGTGTGCATTCCGTCGTGAGTTAGTCCTGCTCCACTACCCGACAAAGCTAATACCAAAAATATCGACTTGACAAAATTTTTATAAGTCACTTCTAAAATCCTCCCTTCAATTACAAAAGTTTAAATTAATCTAGACCGCCAAGTGTTTTGAGATTAAACCATCACTCAGTTCATTCATCAGACCCGATGCCACAATCCGACCTTTTTCCATCAAACGGAACTCTTTACAGACTTTTCTCGCAAAAGCGATTTTCTGCTCTACAAGAAGGACGGTTATTCCCTCTGTCTTATTCAAATATGTTATGACTCTACCAATTTCAGCAACTATATTCGGTTGTATACCTTCGTTTGGCTCGTCTAAAATGAGAATCTTTGGATCAATCACCAGAGCTCGTGCGATCGCAAGTTGTTGTTGCTGCCCTCCTGAGAGATCACCACCCCTGCGCATTAGCATTTCATGCAATACAGGAAAAAGCTCAAATATCTTTTGGGGGATAACTGAAACGTTGTCCGTTCTTGCTCCCAAGCCAATCCGTAAATTCTCCTCAACTGTTAATAATGGAAAAATCTCACGCCCTTGTGGTACATAACCGATTCCCTCACGAGCTCGCTTATCAGCGGTTTCCTCAGAAAAATCTGTATCAGAAACACTGATTTTTCCAGAACTTAATGGCAACAGTCCCATCAAACACTTCAACAGAGTAGTCTTCCCAACACCATTGCGCCCAATTACGCAAACGCACGATCCCTCTTCAATCTTTAAATCTAGATCCCAAAGAATCTGTGTTCCCCCATAATGTTGATTAATACAATGTAAAGCGATCACTGCTCTTCACCTAAATACACCTCAACCACTGCCGGATTATTCTGGATATCCACCATGCTACCCTCAGCTATGACCGAGCCTTGATGCAATACGCTGACTGTGCGCGCAATGCTTCTCACAAAGTCCATATCATGTTCAACCACAACTACAGTCCGATCGCCCGCAAGTGAAGTAAGTAACTCTGCTGTCCGCTCAGTCTCATCCGCGGTCATGCCCGCGACAGGTTCATCAATAAGCATTAGTCTAGGATCTGCAATAAGTAACATACCTATCTCAAGCCACTGCTTTTGGCCATGTGATAATGAACCGGCTAATAAATTCTCTTTTGACTCCAGTCTGATGATTCTTATAACCTCTCTTATCCAATCCAAATCTGACGAATTTAGCTTAGAAAATAAAGTATGTAAGATGCCTTTTTCGCCTCTCATCGCCAGTTCGAGGTTAGACGATACTGTTTGATTTTCAAATACAGTCGGTTTTTGAAATTTTCTCCCAATTCCCAATTGCGCTATTTCAGTTTCTGTCTTGCCCAAAAGATCAATAGTTTGGCCAAAAAAAACATGTCCGTTATCTGGACGAGTTTTTCCTGTTATGACGTCCATTAGAGTGGTTTTACCGGCCCCATTTGCGCCGATCAAGCATCGAAGTTCACCGTTATTTATATATAAATTTAAATCATTAAGCGCCTTGAAACCATCGAAGCTTACTGACAGAGACTCCACGTACAATATCACGTTATGGGATATATCCACTATTGCATCTCTGTTCTTTCCAGAGGAGCTAAACATAGACACCGATCGACCCACTTGCTTTGTTCCGGCCCCGCCAAAAAATGATCATGTTATCTTTTTCTCTACCCCCCGTCTCAAGTTGCGCCATTGTTTGCCGTCGAATAAACCTCTTAGGCCTTTAGGCAAAAGAACCGTTGTCCCGACGAAAAGTGCTCCTAATGCAAATAGCCATTCATCTGGGAACTCCGCTGTGAATTTCGTCTTCGCATAGTTCACCAGAACCGCACCTGCTACTGCTCCATATAAAGTAGCGCGTCCACCAACAGAGACCCACACAACAATTTCTATTGAGTTCAACGGAGAAAATTCACCTGGGTTAATAATCCCTACCTGAGGCACATAAAGGGCACCAGCGATTGCAGCAAGAGCCGCTGAGTATACGAATAAGGAGACTTTATAATTTTCAGTCTTAAAGCCAATAGATCTGGTTCTGGGTTCAGCATCCCTAATTGCTAGCACCACCCTTCCATAACGAGATTGCAGGATTAACTGGCTTAAGAGATAGGCCATGGCAAGCGCAACCGCTGACAAACAAAAAAGGGCAACCCTCGTCTTGTCCGACTGAAGGTCAAACCCTAGTATATCTTTAAAATCGGTCAGTCCATTGTTTCCCCCAAATCCCATTTCATTGCGAAAGAAAGCCAGCATCAATGCATAAGTCATTGCCTGCGTAATGATCGATAAGTACACTCCTGTGACGCGAGATCGGAATGCGAGCCAACCGAAAACGAACGCTAAAACTGAGGGTACAACCAAGGTCATCAGCATTGCAAATCCAAAGCTGTCGAAGCCGTACCAGAACCACGGAAGCTCTTTCCAGTTTAGAAACACCATGAAATCAGGCAAGATCGGATGACCATAGACACCGCGCTCCCCTATTTGCCGCATTAGATACATTCCCATGGTGTATCCGCCGAGAGCAAAAAAAGCTCCGTGTCCGAGACTCAATATTCCGCAATACCCCCAAACAACATCTACCGAAAGCGCTAATAACGCGAAACATAAATACTTTCCGAGTAGCGTTATCGTGTATGTACTCACATGAAAGATTGAATCATCCGGAACAAATAAGTTACAAAAAGACGCATAGGTAGTTACCCCAAAAAGGATAATTAAAAAAATCCGACCGTTTTTCTGGAAATTATCCGCTCGAGTTGCCTCACGATTATGGTGCATCATTCCGCTGCCCTTCCTCTCTGAGGAAACAAACCGCTAGGCCGTTTTTGGATAAACAAGATAATGAAAATGAGCACAAAAATGTTCGCCAAGACTGGACCGGTCATTGGCTCCAGAAATTTATTTGCAATACCTAGCGTGAAACCGCCCACCATCGTGCCCCACAGATTACCTACACCTCCGAATACGACCACCATAAATGAATCAACAATATATGCTTGCCCGAGGTTTGGACCCACGTTTGTGAGTTGACTTAAGGCCACACCAGCGACACCAGCAACCCCTGCGCCTAGACCAAAAGTCAATGCATCAACTCTCTCCGTCCTGACGCCCATCGACCTCGCCATAGCACGATTTTGAGACACCGCTCGCACCTGGAGACCGAGTTTTGTTTTTTTAAGGACTAACTGGAGGCACAACAGTACGAGTATCGCGAACGCAAGAATATAGAGTCGATTATACGTTAACGAAAAAACTGGATTAATTTCCAACGAGCCGCTTAACCAGCTCGGACTAATTACCTGTCGATTGAGTGGCGAAAAAATACTACGCACAGTTTGTTGCAAAATCAAACTTATTCCAAAAGTGGCTAGTAGAGTCTCTAGCGGGCGTCCTCGCAAATACCGAATCACATATCGTTCTATCAGTATACCGCAGAGTCCCGAAACAGCAAAAGCTGCAGGTACTGCAACTAAAATCGAGTATTCGATACTACCTGGAAGCAACAACTGCACCACATATGCTGTGTAGGCACCTAACATTATCAATTCGCCATGCGCCATATTGATTACACCCATCACTCCAAAAGTTATTGCGAGCCCGGTGGCGATAAGAAGCAAAATTGAACCAAGACTGAGGCCGTAGAAAATTCGTTGCAAAACTTCATAAAATAAGATCTTTAGTTCGATGGATTCTTTTGCGGCAAGTGCTCTCTTACGAACCTCTTCGTCCTTTTCGACTGGTGTTCCCTCGGCATCCATATCTAGAAGAGAATTTAGAGTATTAAGAACAATCGGCTGAAGCTTACCGTCGATAATATCGATGGCATCAAGCCGAAATTGTCTAGAATCGTTGTGCTTTAAATCGTCAAGGGCAATAGCCATATCTAACTTCGAGAGAATGTCACCATCTTTCTCGCTCTGTCTGACCGCTCTTAATAATACAAGATTTTCTTTGTTCAAATCGTTAAGCATGTTATCGACAGCGAGCTCTCTGACACCACGCTCCTTGCTAGTAAGCGTAATTCGAGCAATGATTTTGCGAATTTGTCCTCTTAGCCGGTTATTGACAACTATTTTTTTTATTTCACGCTTGGAGGCAACTTCAAGGTCAAGACCTTGTAACAAATCATCTAGTCGAAAATCACCGGTTCCGGTGCGATATGCAGCCACTATGCGTTTATCACTTTTCCGGTAGTAAAGAGCTCCGTCTAGCATGGCACGGAGCAATGGGAGCGCTCGTTCACCGCTGGACTCTAGTTTAGCAACAATCGCTGGTAACACGCGCAATTTCGCTCCGGCTAACTGCTTCGCATAAGTATTAAATTCTTCATCGGCCGAGCACAAACCCACGAATACATAAATAACGAGAGAAGTGATTAGTCTTAAACTGTTACGCCATACATGAGTCATATATCTACCAAAACTTCATACTTCTAGTTAATAAAGGCCTAAAAAACTGAGAGGCCTCTCAGCCTCTCATGATAAATCGTTAGTTCTCTGCTATTACTTAGAAATTTTGGCCCGAACACTCTCCCGTTTCAATGTTGAAATTCCCGCATTTCACCGGATCGGTCCAGTCCGCGATAAGTTTACTTGATGCAGGCAAGTAATCGGACCAAGCGTCGCCAATTACGGTGCCAAAAGTCTCCCACACCGTTTCGATTTGGCCGTCTTCCTGTATCTCGCCAATCAAAACTGGTTTAGAAAGATGATGGTTCGTGTTCATCACCGCAACACCGCCTGTCAAATTTGGCGTAGTAATTCCGAGCATAGCCTGTTCAACTTCATCAACATCAGTTGTTCCTGCTTTCTCGACGGCCTGTGCCCACATTTTAAACCCAATGTAAGTTGCTTCCATTGGGTCATTAGTAACCCGCTTTTCATCTTTAATGAACGTTTTCCAGTCAGCGATGAATTCGTCATTCTCAGGACTCTCAACGCTTTGAAAGTAGTTCCAGGCCGCTAAGTGTCCTACTAGTGGCTTTGTATCTAAGCCCGATAGTTCTTCTTCTCCAACTGAGAAAGCAACTACAGGTATGTCCTCGGCCGAGATCCCTTGATTTCCTAGTTCCTTATAAAATGGCACATTGGCGTCCCCATTAATCGTTGACACTACGCCGGTCTTTTTACCCGCGCTACCGAACTTCTTGATATCTGAGACAATCCCCTGCCAATCTGAATGACCGAAAGGCGTATAGTTTATCATGATATCGTCGTCTGAAACCCCGCTAGCCTTGAGGTAAGCCTCAAGAATCTTGTTAGTGGTCCTCGGGTAAACATAGTCAGTCCCCGCCAGCACCCAACGCTCTACGCCGATGTCATTCATGAAGTAATCAACTGCAGGTACCGCCTGTTGATTGGGTGCAGCGCCCGTGTAAAAAACATTTTTAGAGGATTCTTCTCCTTCATACTGGACGGGATAAAACAAAAGTCCATTTAATTCCTCAATAACTGGCAAAACAGACTTCCGAGACACTGACGTCCAACAACCAAAGATTACATCCACCTTTTCTTTGGTGAGCAACTCCCGGGTTTTTTCAGCAAAAAGCGGCCAATTGGAGGCAGGATCGACGACAACAGCCTCTAGTTTCTTACCCAACAATCCACCAGCCTTGTTCTGCTTTTTTACCATCATCAGCACGGTATCCTTCAAAGTTGTCTCAGATATCGCCATAGTCCCAGAAAGTGAATGAAGTACCCCTACCTTTATGGTTCCGTGACCATCGGCATAAACCGGAACTCCAAAACCAATACATAACACAATAAACAACGAACCAACATGTCGCTTTAGTTTCATAATAACTCCTCAGATGAATAATATTTGGACCAATTCTTAATACTTAATACAATCCCAGCTATTAATGCTCTCCCAAAATGCACATACAGGCGCTTTTCGCACAGTTCCAACTGCTATGACGGTATCTCAACAAAGACATAAGTCACTAGAACTAGGTGCTTGAATAGCCAGGTCGAAAATCGTGCGAAGGTGCCTTATCCATTTTCAACCTATTTGTAGTGGAACAACTCGTCCTAGAAATAAAGTGCACTCCACAAAAGCAAGTACAGCGACTGATACGTCATAATAGAATTGCCTTAATCGATTTGCATTAAGCGTGCCAAAAAAAAAATACCTGGCAAACAGAGGGCTGGCAATTAATGCGACGATGCAGGCTCGGAGAACTGCACTGATATTGCAACTTAATAACTCGTCTAATAGAGTTATTGCGCTTTTGTAGTGCGTGTCGTTTAGACTGCTACAAGCGACGCAACAGATCTAGAGGAGAGTCACTTACCGCACTCTGAGCGTACCCAACGCCAAGGACTCCAATCATAACCATGCAAAAAAGCGGACCTATGATCCATAAAGGAGGATGTAGGACTAGTGGTAAATTAAAAATAAAATGCTGAATAAGCGCAAGAGATGTTTCAGCCCCAAGGACAGCCAAGAGCCCTGAAATCAACCCTATGCTTGCGAACTCGATAATCTGAATGCCTAAAATAACTGACCTAGAGCTTCCCAAAGTGCGGAGAATTGCGCTCTCATGTAAACGTTCTGACATTGAAAGTCGAACTGATGTAAACATCACTAAGACACCGCAAGTGAGAATCAAACCCGTCATTAATTCTAACCCATGAGTAACTTGCGACACGATACTTTGGATCCGCTTGATTACTTTGTCTAACTCGATAACCTGAAGAGTGGGGAAATCTCGTAAAAGTCCATTCAATATTCTCTTCTCTTCGGACGGTATATAGACACTAGTCATATTGGTGTGAGGAAACCCTAGTAAGGTATCCTGAGGAAATAAAAAATAAAAGTTAGGAGTCATTTTCTGCCAATTTACACTACGAGTATTTGCCACCCTCGCCTCGAACTCTAATCCCCCAACGCTAAATGAAATCAAATCACCAAGATTGAGGCCAAGCTCATTGGCAACATCAACCTCTATTGAAACTGGAATTGTCTTATCAGCTTCTAAGTCGTCATTCGCAGGCGCTTCCGGCCACCATCTCCCAGACACCACCTTGTTTCCCTCTGGAACTTTGTCAGACCAACTTAAATTCAGCTCACGACGTAATGACTCATGATTATCGCGTTGCTCCGAGGTTAAGTCGTGTCCATTAATCGCTTTAATCCTCGCACGTACCATAGAGTACCACCCAACATTCTTAAGAGAACGACTTGACATTAAGGATTCCACCCTCTCGAGTTCAGGGGGTGCTACATTAATGAAAAAATGATTTGGCGTATCGTCGGCAAGTTGCCACTGCCATTCATCGATCAACGAGGTTCTGACTATCGTCATCACCATCAGTAGACTAATCGCGCCTGAAAATCCCATAACCTGCAGGAGACTTTGAGCCCTGCGCCTCCAAAGATTAGCGAATGCCAACCTCCAAACACTGCCAAAATTTTGAGACACTGACTTTCCAAGCGAAAGCAGCGAGTAACCAAAAATAAAGGAAGCCAATATTATGACAACAAACGCGGAAAAAATTGCGAGAGCGACCATGAGACTCGCACTGTAGTACCAAAGGAGACAACCGATGGTAATTACACCTATGACACCCCGGTAGACTAACCCTACCGGCTTCACCTTGACATCCTTTCGTAACACGGTGAGAGCTGAAAGAGCAGGGAGATGCCATAGGGCAGGCATCATAAAGCCCACCAGACAGAGCACTCCTGTGAAAAAGCCAATAGTCCAGGTCTTTCCGCTGGGTGGCGGCAAATTAACGGGTAGCCAATCAGAAATCAGCTGAATTAAGATCTCCTGCACTATTGCGCCAACAACAATTCCAAAAGAGGAACCTACAAATCCAACTAAAATTGCATATTTTATGTATAACCTACGAATATCCGATCCACCGATGCCCCAAGTTTTAAACAAGCCAACTTGCAGTATTTCGCCCCTCGCAAACTGATGACTGGCCAGAGCCAACGCCACACCGGCCAATACAACACCGATACTGCCGGCCAACATAAGAAAGCGACGAGCTTTATCAATGGTATCTGATATGCCAGCTTGTGCCTTATCAGGACTGATCCATCGCTGATGAATTGATAGCTTTGCTGAAATTAGATTTCGATACCCGATCAATTGATCAGTAGCATCAACGCCTTCCGCTGCTAACAAAAGACGATACTTAACTCGGCTTCCGGGTATCAAAACGCCCGCGGAAAAAACATCGTTCTCATGCACTAAAACACGAGAACCCGTCATTGACGAAAATCCACCCGAGTCCGGCTCCTCGATCAAAATCCGCGTCACCTTTATAGAACCATCTCCAAAATCTATCGAATCCCCTAATTTAATATCTAATAATGGTAGTAAGCGTCCATCTACCCAAGCCTCTCCTTGCCTGGGACTACCACCCGTAATTATTGATGGTCCATCTAAAACGAAAGCTGTATCTGAGTGACGCAACATACCGCGCAAAGGATATGTATTATCGACAGCTTTAATAGACGCCAAATGCATCTCGTCTCCGCTGTAAACCATAGACATAAAAGTCATCATGCTTGAGGTCTGTAAGCCCCTCGACTGTGCTGACTCAATCCATTCCTTTGTGATCGGAGAATTGCTCTCAAGAACCAAATCAGCCGCTAAGAAGGTACTAGTTTCTGAGATGAGCGCCCTCTCTACTCGTTCC
>MDTB01145802.1_pt1 | contig 70863 bp, 64 predicted proteins | sample 811161 | NCBI WGS metagenome assembly MDTB01 (sample SAMN05326650, study PRJNA326480) | marine metagenome | isolation source: seawater | place: Mediterranean Sea | collected 2009 | reverse complement strand
TTTATAAAAGGTTCTGTTGTAGGTGAGTATGGGCAGACTGTTGATGGTGTTGATATCAAAGTTAAGAATTTAAATACACAAAAAGTTACATCTATTAGGTCAATAAATGGGCGTTATGCGTGTTCCGTTTCTTTGTCTGATTCTGATAATGTAATAATTACTGTAAATAAGCAGGGTTTTGCATTTAACTCTACATATATTTCTGCTGCTGATGATTTATTTTTTTCCCCTAGTAATCTTGATTTTAAGATGCAAGCTTTAGCTGAGGGTAAGTCTTTTAAGATCGATAATATATATTTTGCAAATAATTCATATGAGATAAATGAGGTGGCAAGACAAATTCTGCTAGAGTTTGCTAAATATTTAAAACAAAATAAAGATTTGATTATCGAGATTAATGGATTCACCGATAATATTGGAAATAAGTTAGACAATCAATTGCTTTCAGAAAATAGGGCTAGAGCTGTTTTTGATCTTATTTTAGCGCAAGAGATATCTGATAGTAGGGTTTCTTATAATGGATTTGGTGAAAATAATCCAATTTCTAGTAATGATACTGAAAAGGGGAGGTCTGAAAATAGAAGGACTGAGTTTAAAATAATCAGTCAATAGATTGTCAATAAATACTATTTTTTAGTATTATTTTTTTATTTCTTTGATTCTTGCTTTTTTGCCGGTTAACTTCCTAAGGTAAAATATTTTAGACCTTCTAACTTTGCCTTTTCTGTTAATGTCAATTTTTGTAATTAATGGCGAGTTTTTCGGGAATATTCTTTCAACTCCTACTGAATGTGATATTTTTCTTACAGTAAATGTTTCAGTTGCGCCTATTCCTTTTTTTTGAAGCACATCTCCTTTAAATAATTGGGTTCTTTCCTTTCCTCCTTCTTTAATGGTGTAGTAAACAGTGATGTTGTCCCCTGCTTTAAATTCCGGAAATTCATTAATTGTATTAAGTTCTTTTGCTATTGCTTCAGTAATATTCATTTTCTAAATGTGAGATTTAAACAATTTTGCAATATTAAGGATTTTTTTAGTTTTAATTTAAATTATGTAAACATTTTTATTTGAATAGGTCTGGTCTTATTTTTTTTGTTCTTTCTAGTGCTTTTGTCTCTCTCCATTCGCTAATTTTTTTTGTATTGCCTGAGAGTAATATTTCAGGTACTTGCATCCCTTTGTAATTTGCTGGTCTTGTGTATATTGGTGGGGCTAACAGATTGTCTTGGAATGAGTCTGTTAGTGCTGATGTTTCGTTTGAAATTACACCTGGTATTAATCTTACTATAGCATCTGTAAGTATTGCTGCGGCTGGCTCTCCACCTGTAAGGACAAAGTCACCGATGCTTATTTCCTTTGTTATGTGTAAATCTCTTGCTCTTTGGTCAATGCCTTTGTAGTGACCGCAAAGGAGGATCAGATTTTTATATGTAGATAGTATGTTGCACGTTTGTTGATTGAGCGTTTCTCCATCTGGAGTAAGATAGATGATTTCATTATATTTTCTTTCTTTCTTGAGTTTTGTGATGCATTTGTCGATAGGCTGTATGGACATTACCATGCCTGCCCCGCCACCAAATTGGTAGTCGTCTGTACTTTTTTGTTTGTTTTCTGTATAATCCCTAAGGTTATGTATTTGTATATTAACACTTTTCTTTTCTTGCGCTCTTTTTAAAATTGAGTGTTCAAAGAAGCTGCTAAAGAAGTTTGGGAATATTGTTATTATGTCAATTCTCATATTACAAAAATACATAAATCGGTATAATATTATTGATTTATTTCTGTAAAAAACACCATGACACAATGTCATATTTATTTATTTAAATATTTAAAATCAGATATTTATATAGTTTATATAAATTTTTTGTTTATTAAATAAAAAAAGTAATTTTTATAATCATTTTTCAAATTATTTTTAATAATATTAAAATATAATTTTACAAGTTGAGAATTTATTCTATATATTTTTTTATTTTTAAATTTAATTACAACATCAAATATGGGAAGAAAAATCTTATTAGTATTTTGTTTTTTATTTGCTACCTGCTACATATATTCACAAGTTTTAGATAGTGTTAGTATTGACACTGTTTTAACAGATGTTGAACTTAATTTTCATGACTCTATAGTTAACTTAAATCAACAAAATAAAATATTTTCTGATTCTAGAATGGAATATAATTATGGATTAGAGTTATTTAATAGAAAAGATTTTAATCAAGCTAGCATAAGCTTTACTAAAGCTATCAAAATTGATTCTACTTTTTCAAAAGCTTATTATTATCGAGGAAGGTGTTATGAATATTTTAGTGATAGTTTAGCGATATTAGATTATAATATTGCATTTAGTTTAGATTCCTCTAATTTTTCTCCTCTTTATTCTTTAGCTAAAATTCAAGCAAATATTGATTTTAATACAGCGCTAAATACTTATAAATATATTATACAGTCTAGCAATAGTGAGTATAGTGCTTATTATGAGATTGGAATTTTGTTATATATTGAAAAAGATATTGAGGGTGCTATAGAGGCTTTTACAAAATCTTTAAATATTAAAAAAGACGCACGATCTTTTAATGATCGTGCAAGTTGCTATCGATTATTAAATGAAAATGAGCTGGCAATTAAGGATTATATTACAGCTATTGCGTTAGATTCTGAATTGGCATATATTTATAATAATCTTGCAAGTACTTATAGAAATAAAGGTGATTCTGTAAAAGCTTTAAGTTATTATTCTTTAGCTATTAATAAAGATACAAATTATGTTCTTGCTTATAATAATAGAGGTGGTTTGTATATTGATCTAAATAATTTAGATAATGCTTTGAATGATATTGATAAAGCCATTTCTATTGATAATGATTATGCTCCTTCTTATAATAATAAAGGTGTAATATTCCATATGCAGAAAAAATATACTGAGGCGCTGTTTTATTTTGATAAAGCAATATTATTAGATAATAATTATGCCAAAGCTTACCTAAATAGGGGGGTAACACGGCAAATGAAAAGAGATGAAAATGGTGCTTGTAATGATTGGATTAAAGCAAAGGAATTAGGTATTAATTTGGCAAATAAATATTTAGATAATGATTGTAATTGATTTTAGAAAGACTTTACTATTCTTATTGTTTTGTAGCTCTTTTGTTATGGTTTTAGCTCAGAACATTGAGTTTAAAAATTCTAACTTTAAGTCTAACAAGAAAGGGTTAAAAGCTGCTCAGAAGAATATTAAAATAGCTGATCAATATCGTGAGAGTGCTTTATTAAACTTTTTAGCCATGCAAGATGCGAGGCAAGAAGCCGAAAATGCGTATTTGTATTATAAAAAGGTATATAATTTTAATTCAAATAATGCCAATTTAAATTATAAGATTGCGAGTGTTTTATTATTAACTAATAGGAAAGAATTTGCTAAGAAATATTTAGAAAAAGCTATTTTTTTTTCTGTAGATTTACCTGATGAATTCATTTTTTTTCATGCTATGGTATTACAATTAGAAGGTAAATATATTGAGGCAATTGATAAGTATGAATATTTCATGCAAAATGGAAAAAAGAAGTTAGTTGCAAAATATTCTACATTACTAAAAAAGTTTATTGAAGAATGTACTTTAGCACCAAGTATATTAGCTCAAAATCAGAGGATATGGGTTGATAATTTAGCGATAAATTCAATATATGATGATTGGAGCCCTTGTCTAAGTGCAGATGGTGATTTATTAATATTCACTTCAAATAGAAAGAATGATAATGTAATGAATGAAAGAGGCTTTTATGATCAAGATATTTATTATTCAAATTTGTCAGATAGAAATTTTAAGACTGCTTCTTCATTATCTGAATTAAATACATCTAATGATGATGTTTCCGGAGGTTTATCTTATGATGGGCAGAAATTATTGATTTATAAGGAAGAATATGGAAATACTGATGTGTTTGAGTCAATTTTATATGGAAAAGAATGGAGTAAGCCAAGTAGAAAAATGGGTGAAAAATTGAAGGGAGGTAATACAGAAAAAAATGAAACTTTTTCTTCTTATGATCCTCCAGGAGTTAAGATTTATTATATTACTGATGGTGGATATAGTGGTAATAAAGATATATATTTTTCCGGTGTAATGAATAAGGAAAGAAATATTTGGGGTAAAGGACAGAGTGCAGGAGTAATTAATACAAAATTTCAGGAGGGTTCAGTATATATTCATCCTGATGCTAGAACTATGTATTTTTCTTCTAAAGGTCATAATTCTATTGGAGGATATGACATTTTTGTTTCATATGTTGATGAGTTAGGTCATTGGGGTAAACCTATAAATTTAGGATATCCTATTAATACTCCTTACGATGATTTGTTTTATAGTGCAACAGCTAGTGGAAGGTGTGCATATATTTCTTCTAATAGAGCAGGAGGTAAAGGGGGGTTAGATATTTATAAAGTAACTTATTGGGGTTTTGATAAACCAATGACATCAGATTATGAAGATCAGTTATTCTCTAGTATTGCAAGTCCTGTTTCTGAAAAAATAGTAGCTGAACCTATTGATTTTGAAGAAAAGTCATTGACCGTATTCAAGGGAAGAGTACTTGATATAGTTACTAAAAAACCTATTGAATCAAATATAGAAATAACTATTAATACAACAGGAGAGATTTATACTACAACATATTCAAATAGCGCGACAGGAAAGTTTCTATTGTCTTTACCGGTTGGACAAAACTATGGAATATCATTGGTTGCTGAGGGATATTTATTTCATTCTGAAAATTTTAATATCCCTAATGGAGATGGTTTTAATATTGTAAATAAAGATATTGAATTAAAGAATATAAAGGTAGGAAATAATGTTACTTTAAATAATGTATTTTTTAATACAGGAAAATGGGATCTAAATCCTGATTCTTATTCCGAACTTGATCGATTGATTAAACTACTTATAGATATTCCATCTTTAAAGATTGAAATATCAGGTCATACTGATAATGTAGGTAGTGAATCTTTTAATTATTTATTGTCTCAGCAAAGAGCGGATGCAGTTCTAACGTATTTATTATCTAAGGGGGTTGATAATTCTAGAATTACTGCTAAGGGTTATGGAAAAGATAAACCTGTAGCATCTAATGAGAATTCAGAGGGAAGAGCTGCAAATAGAAGGACTGAGTTTGAAATTATAGAAAATTAATTTATTATAATTTTTTGTGATTTACTCTTAGATTTAATTATATAGGTTCCAGTATTTATATTTAAATTACTTGTTGAATTTTTATGTTTTTTTAGTATAAATTTTCCGGTTATATCATAAATTACAAATGGTTCAGTATTTTTAATAATCATATCACTTTTATCAAAAATAAAAGATTCTATTTTTGAATCATTTAGAGCGGTATTTTGGGCTTCTTGAACTGATAGAGAGAGCGTATATAACTGATCACCAGAAGTATTATTATTTCCATTAGCAAACATTAATGTTGCGTAGAAAGTGGTGCTTAATGAGCTTGATGCTGTTGGAGTCCAGTCTACAGACCAACTTTTGCTATTATTTCCAGAAGTTCCCGATGCTTTATGTGTAACTGCATTATTACTATTTACTAGCTTAGTTGTGTTGTCAGTAATTAAAAAATTACCTGATTTTCCTGTCATATTTTCAGCAGTTAATTCAAAGCCATATTTATTAATTTGAGAACCGCCAACACCAGTAAGTGTTATCGTATATGTGCTTCCTATTAAATAACCTGTTGATGGTATATTAGTAGTTATACTCACAATATCATTTCCAATATTTTGTTGAATATTTCCAGAGTGACAAGCAGTACAATTCTGACCATCTAATGGAGAGTTAGTTTTGCCTCCTGGAGAACCAGAACCAAAAGAGTTAGAAACAGTTGGGTAACATAATATTGCTAAAACAAAAATAGTTGGGATAATTAGAATTATTCTCATAAATATTTTTTTTGTTAATTTACAAATATAAAAATTATAATTTAAGTTTTTTTTTATTTAAGGTGTAATAAGTTTTATGCATCTAACGATATTTATAGTAAACATTTATATTTGCAAAACTATGGTGAATAAATCTCAAATATTAGATCGAAATGGAATAGATCAAAAGATTAATAGATTAGCTTGGCAGGTATATGAAAATAATGTAAAAGAAGATGAGATTGTACTTGTTGGTATATTTGGTAGAGGAGAGGTTATAGCTATTGAGTTATTTAAAGTTCTTAAGCAAATTTCTACATTTAAGATTAAGCTTGGTGTTATAACTTTAGATAAGGATAATCCTTATAAAGAAGAGACTAAGATTAATTTAGATCTATCTGACTACGCTAATAAAGTGGTTATATTAATTGATGATGTTCTGAACTCTGGTAAGACACTAATGTATGCTAGTAAACACTTTCTTAATACTCCGCTTATTAAATTGTCAACTGTTGCACTAGTAGACAGAAATCATAATCGTTTCCCTATAAGGGCTGATTATGTTGGTTTATCACTAGCAACAACATTACAAGAGTATATTTCAGTATCTTTAGATGGTGATTCGCAAGGCATTTATCTTTGTTAATACTTCATTGATAGAAAGATTAGTCGTGTCAATTGTGTAGTCTGCCATTAGATAGAATTTCTTTCTATCAGCAAGTGTTTGCTTGATAAATAATTTTAATTCTTCTTTTGATTTATTTTGAATTAATGGTCTTTTATTATCATTCTTAGAAATTCTGTTAAACAATTCATTTTCAGAGGCCTTTAAGTATATGCTGCATCCAGTTTGATTAATAAATTTCATATTACTTTTATACGTAGGAAGACCTCCTCCACATGCTACTAAATTTTTTTTGGGAATATCCCTTAGAATATCAGCTTCTATCTTTCTAAAAATATTTTCACCATTATTTTTGAAAATTTCTGTGATACTACTTTTATATTTATTTTTTATTTTTTCGTCAGTGTCAATTAAGGATATGTTGTGTTGTTTGGAAAGTTGTTTGCCAATGGTAGTTTTACCTACTCCCATAAAACCAATAAGATATAGCATGTTAATAAATTATTTGATTGCAAAATAAGTTTTTTCGATGATATTGATAATAATATATGCTGAATAATTACTTATTAAAATTATGAGTAAAAAAAAAAGTTGATTAATTAAAAGTAATATATTTGCAGCCAATTTTTAATGACTTGGTAGCTCAGTTGGTAGAGCAACGCCCTTTTAAGGCGTGGGTCCTGGGTTCGAGCCCCAGCCAGGTCACTAAAACATAAAAAATCCCGCTGAAGCGGGATTCTTTTGTTTTATAGTTAATTTTGCCCAGGTGCTGAAATTGGTAGACAGGCATGATTGAGGGTCATGTATCCTAAGGATGTGCGGGTTCGAATCCCGCTCTGGGCACTTATCCTCCTACAATTTTATAGTTATACCCTTCTATCTTAAGGATATCTATGACTTTATTCCTGACATTTCCTTGTATAATGATTTCCCCATTTTTAGCAGAGCCCCCAACACCACATTTAGTTTTTAACATTTTACTTAGAGATTTTAGATTATCAGTGTTACCTATAAAATTTTTAATAATTACCGCGGTTTTACCAGATCTATGTTTATCAACATAGATTTTTAGATTTTGCATTTTATTAGTAATAGTTTCTGTTTGATCATTTTTGTATTCAAACTCAAAATCAGGGTTTGTTGAGTAAACCATTCCATATTTGTTTTTTTTCTTATTTTTCATTTGGCATCAGTATTTTTAGAGAATTCTGTTTTAGATTGATTGAAATAGGATTACTCGCAGTAAAAGGCTCTCCATCTAAGTGAACTTGTGTGTTTTTGGCTTTTATTTTCATTTTTTTACATTTTATGATTTTAACATATTTAGATAGCTGGATTTTTCCAGTGGCTATTTTAATTAGCAAGAAAGGAATTTTCCATTTTGGCATTGTTTTGATAATTACAAAATCTAGTAAGCCATCTTTTATATTAGCCATAGGAGCTATTTTAAGATTATTTCCATATTGACTAGAATTTGCAAATGATATCATATATGCATTTATATTACTACTGATACCATCATACTGAATATTATATTCTTGAGGTTGGTAGTTTAATTCTTTAAGAATTAACATTACATAATTTACCAGACCTCTTCTTTTTGATTTAGCAAATAGTTGAGCGATATGTGCATCAAAACCAATACCAGAAACATTGATAAATGGAATTTTATTTACTGAGCCTACATCTATTGTTTCAATACTTGTTTTTTTTAGCTGTTTTATTGCCTTTTTAGTATCTGAATTCATACCTATATGGTATGCGAATCCATTTCCAGATCCACAAGGAATTACTCCAAGTACTACATTTGTATTTATTAGAGCTTTTAAACACTCATTAACTGTTCCATCACCACCTATAGCAATTACTGTACTAAAGTTATTTTTAACTGCATCAAAGCTGAGTCTAGTAGCATCGCCTTTTTGCTTAGTATATTCAATCTGATAATTATTAAAATATTTAGATATATCTTTTTCAATCCCTTTTTGTTTACCTGTTCCTGAAATAGGATTAATAATAAATTTAATATTCATTTGATAATTTATTGTTTATCATTCTATTATTGTAGTCTTGTTTGATTGCTTTCAGCAGTTTAGACTTATTTATATCCAGGTTATTTTCCTCTAATATATTTTGATAAGAGAAAGATTGATATACTTCTTCTTTGTTTATAATTATTGAGCTATCAGTTATAAGTTTGTATCTTCCTTCAAGAAAATTGATAGCCCAGCTGTCTTTTGATAACATAGATTTTCCAAAAGCAAAAAAAGGTTTTTCATTGCCTATTAGATCTAAAATAGTAGGCATTATGTCAATATGTTGAACAATATTTGTATTTAATCCTTGTAATGAACTATCACCACTAAATATAATTAGAGGGATTGCATATCTTCCAATTCTAGTTTTATATTTTTTATTATAATTTTCTGGAGATGTATGGTCAGCAGTTATGATGAATATTGTATTTCTAAACCATTTCTCATTTTTACATTTATTAAAAAATTCTTTCAAACAATCATCTGTATATGCTATTGTCTCTAGTATACTTAATTTCTTTAGTGTGCTATACTCTTTATTATCTTTAAGATAATTATCTGGTAGTGTATATGGAGGATGTGAGCTTAGAGAAAAGAATGTACTTAAGAATGGCTCTTTTTCTTTATTAATACCATCTAAAAAGAATTTCATAAAAGGTCCATCGTAAATTCCCCAGCTTTTATCAAAATCATCATCATTATTATATTCTTCCATTCCAAAGTAATTGTTAAATCTAGCTTTTTTGCTAAAACTATGAAATCCCATGGTCCCTCTTATCCCTCCATGGTAGAAAGAAGTGTTGTATCCATATTCATTTAAAATAGAGGCTATACTGTTGAAGTCATTTTGTGCATAATTTGAAGTAATAAACGGATCGTCCATCAAGGCTGGAATTGATGCGGTAATAGCTGGCAAAGCTTCAATTGATTTTAGACCATTTGCATAGGCATTTGTAAAAACTAGGCTATTTTGCATTAATTCATCTAAGAATGGTGTATATCCATCTCCATTATTGTAGAATCCAACAAATTCTTTAGAATAGCTTTCCATTATGAATATTATAATATTTTTTTGATTCTTATTTACATTCTTTTTTGGATGAATGGGAGAAAATATGGAATCTATTTCTTCTTTAGTAAAATAATCGTATTCTGTAAGTTGTTTTTCATTTATTGAATGTAAGATGCAAAATGGAGTATTGAGTATTAGAGAAGGATTTTGTGAGTTACTTATTTCTCCTGCGTTTATTGGCTTGATAGGCTTAAGCTGAAATCCTCCTCTAGCTAATAGAGTAAATATACATGTCCCAACTAAAAAAAATAGTATATTACTTAATATACTTTTTGTGTTGAATAACATATTTTGTTTTGGAATATACTTTATTTTTAATAGTAACCATATTTGTATTATTGTAAACAACGTAATCTCCCAATATTCTTTTATATATTGTGGTATAATATATCTTGTGTCTTTTGCTAATGTTAGCAATTGTAAAAAGTCAATACCACTTCTTTTTTGTGTAAATCGGAAATACTCAATATCTATGTTGTTAAGTATAATGAATGGTATATTGACTACATAAAAGATAAGATTTGTGAATTTTAAGAAACTATCTTTTGTTCTGAGTTTATTAGGTAATAGGAGTAGAATAAACAGAGGTATGTTTATATAAACCAAAGCTGAAAGATCAAATCTTAGACCTTCAATAAAATCTATTATCTTGGTATTATTAAGATTATTGATATTATTAATAAAAAAGTATATTCTACTTGCACTATATATGAATAATAGTAAGGTTAGTCTTTTTAAATATGTATAAAGGAAAATCATTTGCAGTAATAGTTACAATGTTTGCAAGCTTGCTTTCTTTTAGTTTCCTTAATTAAAGAATACATTATTAATATTAAAATAATGCTTAATGAAGGAATTTGCCAATTCATCTTTAAAATTTTTAACAAAGTAAAGAAAATATTAAGTAGTTTTGACACGAAATAAAATCAATGATGGAATTTAATATTAAAGGTATTGAAGAAAAAAAAATAATAGAGTTATATAAATCTCTAATTAAGCCTAGACTAGTTGAAGAAAAGATGCTAGTTCTTCTGCGTCAAGGTAAGATTTCAAAATGGTTTTCTGGAATTGGTCAAGAAGCTATATCTGTTGGTGTAGCATCAGCATTAGATCATGATGAATATATTTTGCCTATGCATAGAAATCTTGGAATCTTTACCGTTAAGGGTGTTCCATTAGAGAGGTTGTTTTCACAATTTCAAGGAAAATTGAATGGTTTTACTAAAGGTAGAGATAGGTCGTTTCACTTTGGCACACAAGAACATCATATTATAGGAATGATATCTCATTTAGGTCCGCAGCTTGGAGTTGCTGATGGTATTGCATTAGCGAATAAATTAAAAGGTAATCAAAAGCTTACTGTAGTTTTTACTGGAGATGGTGGTACAAGTGAAGGAGATTTTCATGAAGCACTAAATATTGCGGCAGTTTGGGAATTACCAGTTATTTTTGTAATAGAGAATAATGGATACGGACTTTCTACACCAAGTTCTGAACAGTTTAGGTGTAATAGTTTTGCAGATAAAGGCATAGGCTACGGAATGGATGCTTATACTATACAGGGAAATAATATTCTTGAAGTATATAGTAAGGTTAAAAATCTTAGGTCGGAGATAAAAAAGAATCCAAGACCAGTAATATTGGAGTGTTTGACATTTAGGATGCGAGGTCACGAGGAGGCTTCTGGCACTAAATACGTTCCAGATAATTTAATGGCACAATGGAAGGAATTAGATCCTATTGATAATTTTGAGAGATTTCTATTAGAAAAAGGTTTTGTGACTGAGTCAGATATTTTAGCTTTTAAGAATGAAATTAAAATAGAAATTAATGATGCCTGGGCGCAAGCAGAAAATGAATCAGAAGTAAAATCTTCAATTGTTAATGAATTAGCAGATGTTTATCAGCCATATTTATCTAATGTTATTTCTCCATCATTTAATAAATCGCAAAGAAGATTAGTTGATGCAATTGCAGATTCTTTAAGGCAATCAATGCAGAAGCATAACAATTTAATTATAATGGGTCAGGATATAGCAGAGTATGGAGGAGTTTTTAAGGTAACTGACGGTTTAGTGAAGGAGTTTGGCAAGGAAAGGGTACGAAATACACCAATTTGTGAGTCTGCGATTGTAAGTGCTTGTTTAGGACTATCAATTAATGGTTTTAAAGCTATAATGGAGATGCAATTTGCAGATTTTGTAAGTTCAGGATTTAATCCTATTGTAAATAATCTTGCAAAAACACATTATAGATGGGGAGAAAATGTAGATGTTGTAATTAGAATGCCTACAGGAGCTGGAGTTGGCGCAGGTCCTTTTCATTCTCAGTCTAACGAAGCTTGGTTTACACATACACCTGGATTAAAAGTAGTTTTCCCAGCTTTTCCTGAAGATGCAAAGGGATTATTGAATTCATCAATAAATGATCCCAATCCTATTATGTTTTTTGAGCATAAAGCCTTATATCGAAGTTTTAGTGAAGATGTGTCTAATGATTATTTTACTACTGAAATTGGTAAGGCAAATTTAATTAGAGAAGGAAATGATGTTACTATTATTTCTTATGGAATGGGTGTGCATTGGGCTATTGAAGTATTAGAGAAAAATATAGAATTTTCTGCCGATTTGATTGATTTGCGTACTTTGATTCCTTTAGATAAAGATTTAATTTTTGAATCAGTTAAGAAAACAGGAAGGGTTATTATTTTACATGAGGATTGTATTACGGGAGGTATTGGTGCTGATATTGCAGCAATTATTTCTGACGAATGTTTTAAATATTTAGATGCTCCTGTAAAACGTTCTGCTTCAATAGATACTCCTGTGCCTTTTGCTAGTATTTTGGAAAATAATTTTTTAGCAAAATCAAGGTTTGAATTTAATCTTAGGCAGTTACTTTCTTATTGAGACATTTTTTAATTACTTATATCAGATTTCTATCTGAAAAAAAATTCCGATATTTGTATTCTATAAAACAAGTAATTTTATTTTCATGAGTTATTATTTTTTTATTAATAAAAATACTAGATTATTATTATTGTTACTGGTATTTTTTTCTTCTTGTATTACGAATCGTGATTTAGAATATGTAGCTTCTAGTACCAAAATGTCTAATACTCAGGTTTCTTTAGAAGATTATAAATTGCAACCAGGTGATTTATTGTCTGTTCAAATTAGTACTACTACTGAGCAGCAGCATGATTTTTTTAATAAAGAAAACACATCAAATTCTCAGTTAATGTTGCAAAACCCTTATTTGTACGGTTATCTTATTAAGGATAATGGTAATCTAGAATTACCGTCTTTTGGAATTGTAAAAGCAGCAGGATATACACTTTATGAACTTGAATATATTATTAAGCAGATTGCTGTTTCTTATTTTGAAGGACCTGTAGTTAAGATAAATATTATAAATTTTCAAGTTACTATTTTAGGTGAAGTAAACAATCCAGGTACTTTTAAAATTGTTGATCCTCAGGTAAATATATTGTATGCTTTGAGTTTAGCTGGTGATATGACACAGTTTGGTAATAGAAGAAAAGTAAAAGTTATTAGAAATCAGAATAACATTAATTTTGTATTTTATATTGATTTAACTCAGAAAGATATATTAAATGATTCTAATTTTATGTTACAACCTAATGATATTATTTATGTTTCCCCTATCAAAGATAATTTGTTCAGAAGTATTAATAACCTCACAAGTATTGTGTCAATATCTATTTCAGCCGTTACATTGTTTTTATTAATTAATCAAAATTAAATAATATGTCCAATCAACTTGATGAGTTAGTAGATTTTAAACAAATTGTTTTAAAGGTTTATAGGAATTGGTTTTTAATATTATTTAGCTTAATTTTTTCATTTATTGTTGCATCTATTTATAATCGATATTCTACTGAATTTTTTCTTTGTGAATCTTCTGTATTAATCCAAGAAGATAATAGTACTTTACCCACAGCTTCTGAGTTGATTTATGAAAATAAGAGTTATAATAAGCGAAAATTAAGTAAAGAAAATAAAGCGTTGGTATTAAAATCTTATCCACTTGTTTTTAAAACTTTAAGTGATTTGAGGTTTGATATTGGTTATTTTATAGAGGGTAATATAAAAGTTACAGAAAGTTATGATGCACCAATTTCTATAGCTTGTTCAAATGATATAATTGCTTTATATGGAAAGAGTCTTAAAATTGTTATAATTGATGAAAATCGTTTTTCTATTATTGATATATCAAATAAAAATGAGCAAATTAGAAGTTTTAATGAGAAATTTTTATTTCATGGCATTGAACTTGTTGTTAAGTATAATATTGATTTTCCAGCTGATAAAATTGATGATTTACCTGTCACTGTTGTCAAATTTCGATCTTTACAATCATTAACTTTAACTTTTCAAAATAGTATTGTAGTTAAGCAAAAAGAACGTGAATCAAGCGTTCTTAATGTATCTATTTTATCAGAGGATGAAAGGAAGGGTGTGGTGTTTTTAAATAAATTGATTGAAAATTATATTGCTTTTGATATAAATGAAAAGAATTTAGCTTCACATAATACTGTTAAGTTTATTAATAATCAGCTTAATCAAATGAGTGATTCTTTAGCTTTAATTGAAATGCAGATGCAAGAGTATAAGAATAATAATCAGATAACAGATTTAAGTGTAAAAGCACAAAATATTTATTCTAATATTGTAAGTTTAGAAAGAGCTTCTTCTAAACTTAAGACAACTAATAAATATTATAATTATCTTTCTGATTATTTGTCTAAAGGTGATTACATAGAAGGAGTTTCAGTACCAGTATCATTTGGAGTAGATGATGTAGCATTAAACTCTTTAATAAGCAAGCTTATTGAGGTACAGACAAAGAAAAATATTTTAATTGATGGAGGCCAGGTAAATAACCCTGCTATTAGTAAATACAATAGACAGAGAAAACAATTAATCATTAATATTAAAGAAGCAATTAATTCTAGTAAATCAGCTAATGAATTAATGTTGGCTGATAATCGTAAAAGGATTTCTATTCTGGAGTCTTCGTTAAAAAGTATTCCTGAAGTAGAGATGGAGCTATTGAATATAGAAAGATTACGATCAATCAGTGAGAGTATATATGTTTTTTTATTACAAAAACGTGCTGAAGCTAGAATTAGTGCAGCTTCAAATGTTTCTGATAGTAAAATTTTAGAGCCTGCAGTTTTTCTTAATAGAAATCCAGTTTCTCCTGATAGGAGAGAAACTTATTTAATTGCTTTATTGTTGGGGCTTTTAATTCCAATTATATTTATATTATTATTAGAGTTAATTAATGATAAAATATTAACTAGAGCAGATTTAAAGAGACTAACTAATATTCCTGTTTTAAGTGTAATTGGTAAAAATTTTAGTGGTTATGAATTATTATCTCAACTTAGTCCTAAATCAGTATTTTTTGAAGGTTTTAGAGTTTTACGCTCTAATTTAGGTTTTTTTCCAACTTCGAAAACTGATAAGGTTTTTTTAGTTACATCTTCAGTAGGAGGCGAAGGAAAAACATATGTAGCATCTAATTTAGCAATTGTATTAGCTAAATCAGGCAAGAAAACATTATTAATTGGTGCAGATTTAAGAAAACCTAAGATTTATTCTTCTTTTGGTCTTAATAATAGTAAAGGTATTTCAAGTTATATTTTTTCAGAATCAGAGATTTTTGTAAATGATTTAATATCAGAGTCTAATGTTGAACATCTAGATATTTTACTTTCTGGACCAATGCCTGTAAATCCATCAGATGCTTTATTGACAGATAAGTTTTCTGATATGATAGATCAGTTAAAAAAGAAATATGATTTTATTGTTTTAGATACACCACCTCTTGGATTAGTTTCAGATGCTTTAACATTAATGTATTATTCTGATGTAAATCTTTACATCGTTCGTCAAGGATATACTAGAAAAGGGCTTTTGTCATATATCAATGATCTGTTTGATAAACAAATGTTAGGTAATGTTCAAATAATATTTAATGATGTAGATGAAGGAGCTGGAGCTTATGCATATGCTTATGGATACTCTGGTTACGGATATAATTCAGCAGAATTGGATTATTTTGATAACGATAAAAAAATTGATAAATAGTGGATTATCAAAAGCCGAAGTTAATTGCTGAGATTGGTTGCAATCATAAAGGAGATATAGCTGTTGCAAAGCAGCTTGTTAAAATTGCAGCTCAAAGTAGCGTAGATGTTGTTAAATTTCAGAAAAGAAATAATAAAGAGCTTTTAACTAAAGAACAATATAGTGCTCCGCACCCTAATCCAATGCATTCTTATGGGGAAACTTATGGTGCTCATAGAGATTTTTTAGAGTTAGATATTAATCAACATTATGAGTTGAAAGAATATGCTGAAAGTTTTGGAATGTTGTATTCTACATCTGTTTGGGATGAGAAATCTGCAAATGAAGTGGTAACGCTTGATCCAGTATTCATCAAGGTTCCTTCTGCATGTAATAATAATTTTGATATGCTAAAAATATTAAGAGATAATTTTTTAGGTGATATTCATATTTCATTTGGTATGACAACTCATAAAGAAGAGGAATTTATAGTTTCATTTTTTGAAAAAAATAATCAAGCCCATAGATTAGTTTTATATTCTTGTACTTCTGGATATCCTGTCTCTTTTGAAGATGTTTGCTTATTAGAAATCATACGTTTAAAGAATAAATTTGCTAGTAGAGTGAAAGATATAGGTTTCTCAGGTCATCATTTAGGTATTGCTATTGATATTGCCGCTTATACATTAGGGGCTACTTGGATTGAGCGTCATTTTACACTTGATAGAACATGGAAAGGAACAGATCATGCTGCATCTTTAGAGCCAACAGGATTGAGAAAACTTGCAAGGGATTTACAAGCAGCATTCAGTTCTCTTTCTTATAAATCAACTGAGCTTTTAAATATAGAACAAGCACAAAGGGATAAGTTAAAATATAAAAAATCATGAGTGTAGTTGCTTTTATTCCTGCTAGAATTGGTAGTAAATCAATTCCGGAAAAAAATATTAAATTATTTTGCGGTAAGCCTCTTATTTTCTGGGTTTTAGAGCAATTACAAGATTCTAATGTTGATGAAATAGTTGTGGCTACAGATTCAGAAAAAATAAAAAATATCGCGAATTCATTTTCTTTTTCAAAAGTTAAGGTTTATGATAGAAAGGATGAAAATAGTAATGATGATTCTTCAACAGAATCAGTAGTTTTAGAGTATATTGAACAATCTAGTTTGTCAGATTCTGATATTTTTATGTTGGTGCAATTAACATCTCCTTTTACTCAAAAAGAACATTTTAATGAAGGGTTATTACTCTTGCAAAAATATGATTCTGTATTAAGCTGTATTGTTGATAAGAAATTTGTTTGGGGAGAGGATGGTATACCTTTAAATTATGATATAAATAATAGGCCTAGAAGGCAAGATTATAAGGGTAATTTAATTGAAAATGGCGCGTTTTATATAAGTACAGTAGAAAATATCAATACCAATAATAATAGAATATCAGGTAATATTGGTATTTATAAAATGCCTACATATACTCGTATTGAGATAGATGATCCATTAGATTGGTTACTGGCTGAATCTGTGATGAAAAGTTATATAATTACTAGTAGTTATAATTTTTCTAAGATTAAGTTGTTTTTATCTGATGTTGATGGTGTATTAACAGATGGAGGTATGTACTATACAGAGGATGGAGATGAGTTTAAGAAGTTTTGTGCACATGATGGGATGGGTTTTCAACTATTACAGAACAGCGGTATAAAGGTTGGTATTATTACTTCTGAAAATAGAAAATTAAACAGAAGAAGAGCGGAAAAACTTCGTTTAGATTTTAATTTTCATGCTGCAATTGACAAACTTAATATTGTAGTTGATTTGTGTAAAAATGAAAACATTACTCTTGATGAGGTTGCTTATATTGGTGATGATGTAAATTGTTTTAAATTATTGTGTAATGTTGGTATTGCTGCTTGTCCAAAGAATGCTATATCAGAGATAAAGGAAATACCAGGTATAATCAAATTAGATAAAAATGGCGGTGAGGGAGTAGTTAGGCAGTTTGCCGAATTAATCCTTAAGTCATGAATTTTGATAATGATGATCTATTAGATTTAGGAAAATACTTAGATAAAAATAGTATTCCTAAAAATAAGGTATGTATTGTCGGTTCAGCTGTTTTATCTATTCTGGGTATACGAGAAAATGATGATATTGATATTGTAATTCATTCATCATTAGATATCAATTTAGATTCTCATACTTTCATTAATGTAGCTAAATCTCCATGGAGTAAATTGTATTCAGATGACGAATTGATTGAGGATAGTAATTATCATTTCACTTATGCTGGATTTAAGTTTGTGATTCCTGAATTGTTATATCATAGAAAAATTTGGCATAATAGACAAAAAGACATCCTTGATGTCTATAAATTAGAAGAGTATGCAAATATGCATAATGATTGGAATTGGCAGTTGATCAAAAAAGATTTACCCACAAAATCATCAATGAAGGTATTCTTTATTAAAATTAGGAATCAACTCACTTTTTTTAGTAATTATTTAAATAACTATTTTTCATTTAGTTATTTAATTCACAGAGATTGCTATCAAATGATATCTCCGAATCTGTTGATTTCAAGACAGATTGTAAATGGAGAATTTAATAGGTTTGATATTATAGTTCGCTATCTTGCTATTCATTCATATATTAATAATGATGATACAGGTATTCATTTATATCAAAGGATGCAGGATAAAAGAGGGGGTACAGTATTTTCTAGACCCATGAAAGAGTTTCAGAAGTTAATTAGAAGTTTTAAAAAATATGGATATGATAACACATTTCCTATTTTAGTTAATGATGATTTGCATGTTGTGGATGGAGCACATAGATTAGCATGTGCTTTATATTTTAATATTCCATTTATTCCTATAAAAGTAAATAGTAAGTTAGATTACTCTGTCTATAGTATCAATTGGTTTAAGAAAAACTCGTTTTCTTCTAGTGAAACTTCTTTCTTATGTGATCAAAAGAACACATTATTTATTGAAAAAAACTTGTATTTTGAGGTTATTCTATGGCCACCTATAGTAGAGTATTTTGATGAAATAGAGGAAAGTATCAGAGGGGAGTTTTCTATTCTTGATTCTAACAGTTATTTTGATATTAAAAATTTTGATGATTTTGTAAGAAATGTGTATTGCATAGATGATATTAAAACTTGGAAGGTAGATTTAAAAATTAAAGCATTTGCTAATTTTAAAAAGCATATTCGAATATTAAAAATTATGATTAATGACCCTCAGTATAGAATGAAAGCAAATGGAAAACGTATATCTAAAAGAGTTGAAAAGTTAAAAAGTGATATAAGAAATAAATATATGAAGCAAGTGCCAGAATATTTTCATGATATTATTATACATATAGGAGATAGCTATGAGCATACAAAATATACTTCTAGTTTAAAAATTAAGATGTAAATTTATGGTTTCTCTGTTTAGATCTTTTTTTTATTTTATGACTTCTATTTTTTTAAAAAAGAAATATGATATTATTTTCTATTATCCTAAACATTTTAATCGAGGCATAAAAAAAGAAAATTATTATTTTTCCTCTCTTATAAATAGTTGTAAACGACACAATATCACATATCTTTTACTTGAGGAACCTGATTCTTATCTTATTGCTAATAGGAATAAATCAACTATACCTTTTGATTTTATCTTTTATTTAATTATTTTCTTAAGAAAGTTATTTAATACTGAGGTTAACTTAATATTTAAAGATAATAAGATAGGTATATTTTTGTCTAAAACATTTTTTAGAGGAATTAAGTTTAATAATGTTATTACTATTTCACAGAGCATGGTAAGTGTTTTTCGAGGCATAGATAGTTCTTGTTCTATTTTTGATGTCCAGCATGGAATAATACATCCAAATAAGTTAAATTATCTAGAACATAGAATGCCTTCAGATAATTTAATAAATAATCGTATTAATATATTGTTGACAGGATTAGCTTACCAAGAATTGCTAGTTCGTCATGATTCTACATCTTTTTTTAAGAATAATTCTTTTGTAATTGGAAGTCATATTTGCTCTAGTGAAATCAGGCATTTTTCATTTAATAATAAAATATTAGTTAGTTTACAATTTACACATGATCATACTTATGATGAAAATCTACTTATTCTTACAAAGCTTATTAAAATGATAAAGAATTCAGATGTAAAAAATGTTTTTTATTTGAGAAATCACCCTAGATATAATAATGATATTAATCTTGATGATTTATTTGCTTTAGCTAATGTGTGTGTTGCTCCAAATGATCTTAATGAATGTTTCAATATATGCAGTTTACATTTGACAGCGTATTCTACTTGTATTTTTGAAGCAGCTTTAATTGGAATACCTACAATACTAATTACGCCAATTGATAGGTTTAATTATTTTCAGACATATTTTAAATATCCTTTTCAATATGAAATTAAGGACTTTATTATTGATAATTACTATGTAGATCAGGCACAAGTAGTACAAAATTGGGCAATAGATTTCTATAGTCGTTATGATGAAGATACTTTTATTCAGCTTTTAAAATGAGAAAAATAAAGCTTTTTTTAGGAGGATATGTGAATTATTCGAATGCTCAGAATCTAAATTGTCAATCGATTGCTGAAAATTTAGATCCAAGTAAATTTGAAGTATATACATTAAGAGTACACTATGGAAATAATAAAAATTTTGATTATAATACTTTTTTTTGTTTTTGGCCTTTTTCATTTTCTTGTCATTTAGGTTTTTTATGGGGTTTAATTAATGCAGATGTTTTATATCTTCCCAAGCATACAGACACCCCAATATGGCTGTTAAAAATTTCTAATTTTTTTAAAAAACCAGTTTTTACTACCATTGAGGGTAATGTGACGGATTTGAGCACAAAGTATAACCTTATTAATTTATTCTCTTGTGAAGAAAAGATGTGTCAATATTTTTCACATTTTAATGCTATCTTTGGTATTACCAACAATATAGCTCTTAATAGTAGAAAAGTTTTGAATGTAAGAAAAGATCCATTAGCTTTAGGTGTTAATGCTAGTTTCCGAATGAATTTAAAAAGGAATAATTTATCATCAATTATATTTATAGGAAGATTAACAAATAGAAAGCGTGTTGGTGAATTTATTAAGCTTGCAAGATCTTTTCCTATATTAAATTTTAAGATTGTAGGAGATGGACCTGAACTTAATAATTTATTAAGAATATCAACAGAGAATATTAAATTTTTAGGAAGATTGGATCAATCTGAAATTAAAGATGTACTTAAATATTCTGACTTAATGTTTTTGCCATCTAAATCTGAAGGATTCCCTAAAGTAATTTTAGAGGCAGCATATTCAGGAGTTCCTTCTATAATATATAATAACTATGGAGCTTCTGAATGGATGACTAATAACGTTGATGGTTTTATAGTTGATACCTTTCAAGAGGTTAAGGATGTTATTGATAAATTGGTAAAAACTCCTAGGATGTTAGAAAAAGTGTCTGAGAATGCATTAAAACTAGCAACTAGATATGATTGGAATGTTGTTATTAAGTATTGGGAGAGAGTAATCGAAGTTTTATTTAATGAAAGGTAAGAAAAAATATATTATTGTTACGCCTTATTTTCCTAGTGAATCCTCACATGTTGGAAGTTATATATATGATCAAGCTAAGATAATTGATAGTAGTGAATATTTTTCAGTAAAAGTAGTAAAGGTAGTATCTTGTTTTATAAATGAATCTGATTATCATTTTAAAGGAATTGATGTTAGTATATTTAAGGTTTTGGATTTTCCATTTTTTATACTTCCGGGTTTTTTTAATTCAATAAATTCTATTCGTTTTAGACGATTCTTAAAAAATAAAGGTTTTATTGATAATTTAGATGTTTTGCATGGACATGTGTCTTATCCTTCCGCATATTTAATTAATGCAATCTCTAGTATGTTAAATGTTAGAACCATTATACAGCATCATGCTTTAGATCCCTTGCAATTAATGAATTGTAGATTTAATGCTATTAAGAAGTTTCAATATCATTTTATTAAGAATAGATCCTTGAGACAGATTAATAAAGTAGGTTTAAATGTTAGTGTTTCTAATAAGGTTAGCAGTGTATTATATGATTATAAAGATTACAACCCAAGTAATGAATATGTCTTGTATAATGGAGTGGATAGAACAAAATTTTATAATATGGATGTCTCTAGAGATAGTACTAATTATATATTAGGATGTGTTGCCAATTTTTGGCCTATCAAAGATCATATTAATTTGATTAAGGCAATAGAATTATTAGTTAGAGAAGGTATAGATGATATTTATTTAAGGTTAATTGGTACTGGAGAAACACTATATTTTTGTCAGAATTTTGTGGAGAAAAATAACTTAGAAGATTATATATGTTTTGAATTAGAGCGTCCTCATGAATATATGAATCAATTTTATAATGAGATTGATTTATTTGTTCTTCCTTCTTATTTTGAAGCACTGGGATGTGTTTTAATGGAGGCGTGGGCGACAGATACTCCGACAATATCTATTAAGGGTCAAGGGTTTTCAGAATTAATTACTAAAGAAGAAAGAGGTTATTTATTGGCAGATGCAAGATCTCCAGCTTCTTTGAAGAAGAAGATTTTTGAGCAATATCAAAATCGTCATTCACATCCATTTGATGATAAGTGTGATATTAATAATACTATTTTTGAATTTTTGAAACAGCCTTTCTTTCATGAGAAATAGTGAGTTATTTAAGATATTAAATCGTGAAAAGATACCTTATACTATAGTTGAAGGTGAATATGATGTGGGATCATATAAGATAGATAATAAGTTTTCGAATGTAGATATTGATGTCGTTTTGCAAACTAATTCAAAGTATATAATGACTGTTTTAAAAGAAAGCGTAGGTTTTGATTATTTAGGAGGTCATAGTTTTAGAGACAAAAAATATAATATTCGGCTTGATTTATATTTTCTTGTCTTAAACGTGGGGTACTATACTTTTCTTAAAGTAAATCATAAATCGTTTATTAATAAAACACTTTCAAAAGAAGAATATATAATATATAATTTACTAGATCCTTTATTGAAGTTCTCTAAATATTATCCAAGACATCAATATAGATTAGCGAAATATTTTGCTGTTGAATTGCCTCAAGAAGTTCGTATTATATTAGATTGTACTATTGGTAGATTCTTATCTAATATTTTATTAAATAAGGTTAAGAATAATGATTTTAGGATATCAAGAATATTTATTAAAATTTGTAAATTTAGATTGTTATTTATAAATGGTAATTTTGTTAATATGTTAAAGTCAAGACTGTTTTAGAATGTATAGTTATAAATATTATAATGTTGCTTTTTTAATTGACACGGTTGATATTATTAATAGTAGATTAAAATTAAAGGTTGAAGACGCAATACTTGATGTGTTTAAAGGTTTTTTGAAATCTGATAGTAGTAATATTCAATTTGCGTTTCGTATCACGGATAATATTGATAGATTTATAACAGATACAGAATTTATTAGATTCAAAAATGTCCAGGTGGGGAAAGATCAAATCTATTTTAGGGATAATGAGTTGAGTTTCTTGATTAATAAATCCGATCCTTTTAATGTAGTAGTTAATATTGATGAAGATCAATCTATTACATCCTCTTTCAGAATATTTAATAAAGCTTTTAACAATAATATAGAGAAGCAGATAGTTACATTTTATTACAGAGTATTTTTGTTGTTTTCACAGTTGTGGAATGTGCAGAATGGCTTGTCTTATATTCATTCCTCGGCTATTTCTGTTGCTGGAGAGTCTATCTTATTTACAGCCAGTTCTGGAATTGGAAAAAGTTCATTGCTTCTTAACTTCTCACAGTTAGCTAAATTTGATTTTATTGCTGATGATTTTACAATAATTTCATCAGAATCTAAATCTTTTTATCAGGGAAGAAGTCTTAGTATTAAGCCCTATCATTTAGAGCATTATCCTTTCTTAATTGATAAGCTAAGATCTTTAATGAGTATATGGCAAAAGTTACAGTGGAAGATTATAGATGATAATAGATTGACATATAGGATTTGTCCTTTAAATTTATTTAATAAAGTTGCAGAATCTTCTGACATAAGAAGGGTTTTTCATTTGTGTAACCATTCAGATTCTGATTATAGAATATCAGATCTATCTGTTGATGATTTTATTAAATATAATCTGTCTATTCTTTCTAATGAGTTCTTTTTAGCTAACTACAAAATCAATACTTTGGCATCTTTGCCAGATTCTCCATTTCCTAATACATATTCTTTATATAAAGAAGTGAAAGATATATACTTGAAGGCATTTGAATCTACTGAAATAAAACTTGTTCTTATTCCTTATAGATCAAATCCTAATGACCTATATAGTTTCTTAAATTCCGAGGGATGCTTAGCTTAATCTTAAAACAAACAAACTGGAGTATAATTGGAGCAGTTTTTGGATTTGTAATTGGATTCTTTATTAAGATCTATATTATAGATATTGTTGGTTTAGCAGATTGGGGAAAATATGTTATAGCGCAAACTTTTAGTTCTTTTTCTGAAACAGTATTATCTATAGGAATACCCTTTGTGATTATAAAGTTTATTCCAGGATTTGTTGAAAATAATATATCTAAAGCAAGTAGGTTGTCAAGTATTTTCTTAAAATATGCATTATTAGCTGGAGGTTTCTTTATTACGATTATATATTTTTCTTCAGATCTAGTTAACCAGTATGTGTATAATGATATCTCTGGCCTGGATTGGATACTTTTTGTTATGTGTATACATGTTCCAATTAGTATGCTTTTTGGTGTTGTTATATCATTATATCGTTCAGTTTTAAGGATTAAAGAGATAGTTATCTATGGAACTTTGATATCTGTTACATTAAGAGCAATATTAACACTTATCATTTTTCAATTTTTTGATAATATTGTTCATTTTATATACGTCGAGATATTTACTCAAATTCTAGTTTTGTTTATTCTATTGTATCTGTTTAATAAGAGCGAATTCTCACTATTTGTTAAATCAAACTTTAAAGAAGTAATTAATGATGATATTCTTGTTGATTATGGTAAGAAGATGTTTTTTAATTCAATTATTGCATTTATTTCAGGTTGGGCTTTGAGTTTTATTATTAGTATCACATTGTCATCAGAAGATGTTGGGGCATATAACATACTACTCTCTCTTGCAGGATTAATGACTTTCTTATTGATAAATCTAAATAAGGTATTCGCACCAGCAATTTCAAAATTATATCAAGAAAGTAATTTTTTGGAGCTTAATAGATTGTATAAAAAGACTACATTTTTTATAAATATATTAACTATTCCTTTGGCTATTATAATTGTAATTTTTGCTGATGAAATTTTAGAGCTTTACACGAATGATATGTTAAATTATAGAGAGTATTTGTTTTTTATGCTTATAGGAGGAGTGTTTTCATTAGCTGCTGGAAGTTCTGGTACTTTTATGGTAATGGCTGGCTTAGAGAAAAAAAATCTATTTATACAGATTATACGCGCTTCAATGATTATTATATTATCTTTATTTTTAATCCCATTATATGGTATGAGAAGTGTGGTGATCTTGTATGTTTCTTTTATGTTTTTGGTTAATGCAATTCAGTTATTGTATATTTACAGATTTATTAAAATTTCTCCTTTTTCCAGAGAATTAATATTATTATTACTTATTACCGTATTTGGGATGTATTTTGCTGTAAATCAAGAATATAATTTTGGTATACTGCATTTCATATTTATTCCGATCATAGTTTATTTGTTATATTTCGGATTAATGTTTAATTCAGTTCGGAGATTAATCAGAGAATTAAGATGAAATATACATTTGTGTCATTAGGTCGGTTAGAAAGCTTTGGAATCCGTTTAGGTGGAGCAGGTCTGGGCAATATATTATTTCCTTGGGCAAACGCTATTGTGTATGCAAAAGATAATAGTTTGATTAGGATACAAACAACTTGGAGAAGTTTAAAATTAGGAACTTTTATTAGAAAAGAGAAGGACAAAAGAATGTATTCTGATCTGTTCTCTGGTAGAGATGGGATTGGAGGATTAAGAAAGTTTTTTTTATTGAATTTTTCAAATAAGGTCAAGTTTTTTTCGGGGATGGATAAATTATTTGATCCATTTAAACATGAACATTGTTTTGTGAAATCAGAATTATTACGAATAATTAATCCTTCTCATATTACACAAGCTAATAAATTTGATGGCAACTCTATTGCTATTCACATAAGAATGGGGGATTTTAGTGTCCCTGATACTGAAAATATTTTAAGAGAAGGAGGTTGGAATTATCAATTGCCTATAGGATGGTATAAGAGTATAATTACAAAGATTAGAGAGTTTAGTAAGCTGCCAATATATATATTTTCTGATGCAGAAGATATATGTTTAAAAGAGATTCTAGATTTGGAGGGTTGTACTAGAGTGCATTTTGGGTCTGCTATATCTGATATGATAGCCTTAAGTAATGCACGGTTATTAGTTGCATCTGCAAGTACTTTTAGTATGTGGGCATCATTCTTAGGGCAAACATCAACTATTTGGTTTCCTGGGCAAATGAGACAGAAAATAATTAAAGAATCAAGTCTTTTTGAAGGAGAGATTGATTACAATGATAGATTGCCAGAATTACTAATTAATATACTAAATAATGATTAGATGGATTTTTAAATATGGCGCCGTTATCTTTATATTTAATACTGTATTATTTCATATTGATAGTACTAAATATTTAGCAAATATTATATTTTTTGGATTAATGGGATTGTATGCTATAATTCTTTTAATGAATATAAATAAAATGAAAATTGTTATATTTCATAAGGCATTTTTATTTTTACTAATTATTACCTGTTTAAATTTTTTATATTTTGTAATATTTCATTCATTTAATGATATTGATGCAATTAATTATCTGCTAGCAAGGACTGTCCAGTTCTCAATTTTTTCAGTGTCTATTTTTTTTAGTTATGAATATTATAAAGAAAGGTTTCTTGATCATTTTATTTATTTTACTGCAATTATTTTATTTTTAGGTTTTATTGTGAATCCATATATTTTTTCTGGAAGATATTCAGGACTTTTGTGGAATCCAAATATGTTGTCATCTATTGTTACATTAGCATTTTCTGTATTACTTCTTAAGAATCAGCAGTTTACTCGAATAGAGTATTTTTTACTTTTTTTATTCCTATTAGTTGCTATAGCTACTGGATCTCGGGGGTCTTTAGTTGCTATTGTATTAGCGGCATTTTTGAAGTATGGATTTTCAAAAAGAAATTTTCTACATGCTTTTGTTATTATAATTTCTGCTTTAATTTTTATGACTCTGCCATTTGAAACTAGCTTTAAACGTTTTGCAGCAGCATCAATTTTAGATGATCGTGTATTACAATATAAATTTGCTATATCATCTATTGCTGAGAAATTGTTTGTAGGTTATGGTTTGGATAAGTATTCATATATTAATATGAATTTGGTTCCTTCCTATTTGGTAGGACCCTTGAAAGGGGCTCATAATGGATATTTAGCAATTTTAACTCAATATGGTATTATTTTTGGCTCTATAGTTCTATTTATAATAATTAAGAAAAGTATTGTTGTAATATTATTTTTTAGGAAGTACTCTGGAGTTGAATCTGTATATCTATTTATAGTGATATATGCTCTCATTGCAGCAATATATGAAAGTTTGATTACTGGTATAAATGAACTGCATACTAGTTTGTTTTGGTTTGCATTATCATTTCTCTCTCTATGTAAGTTTAAACAAGAATATGGATATTAATATTATTTCAGATATCAGAGATTTTAAAAAGATTCAAATGTCTTGGGTAAATCTATTTAATTCTGAAAGTTATAGTGTTTTTCAATCTTTTGAATTTAATTATTATTCTTGGAAATATGAGCTGAGTAAGAATCGGTTGAATTACTTGTGTATTGTTGTATTAAATGATGCTTTGGGTGTTTACTCTATATTACCTTTATATATTGATAGAAATAAAGTATTAAGATTTATAAATGATGATCATGCAGATTTTTGTGATTTTATTACAAGAGAGAAAATAAATTTATCTAAGGTCTTTAACCATTTAAGATCAGAAGTTGATTTCAGATTTATTAGTTTAATAAATGTATGCATTAAATCAAATGCTTATGAATACTTCCAAGATGTTAATATTAAACATAAACTTTTCAAGATAATATCAGAATTTTCATTATTAAATATTAAACAGGGTGATTTTCCATATAATGTTCCGCATTATCGTTCACATCAGAAAAATAGAATAAATAAAGCGTATAAAAAACATAAAGACAGACAAAGCGTAATTTTTGATTGTAAAGAACATATGTTTCCTAAAAAAGATATTCTTTATTTAAGAGATTCTATGATAGAAAATGGTATTAGAGAATACGGTTTTTTGACAGTTGATAGGCTGTCTTTAATTGAAAAAATGTATAATTCAGGATTAGTTGTTTTACATTTTGTAAAAAAAGGGAATCGTATTAATGCTTGTAATATTATGATAAAAAGTTCATCTGATCAACTTATGTTTTGGATTGATTTATATGATGATTTACAAATCATAAATATATTTAGTTATATAGTCTTTATTAAGAGTTTTTCTTTGGATCGTCCTCTTTGTATTAATTTTGGTAGAGGAAGGTATTTTTATAAAGTTTCAAATTTTGCTCCTTCTTTTAAGAATTTATATCAGATTTGTCTATTTCATAATAAATGGCATAGGTTGCGATTTATGATGTTAGATTATATAATTAGTTTATTGAAATTTATATATAAAAAAATAAAAAAAGACTAAGTAAATGAGGTTGTTTTGTTATTTTGTAGAACCAGCATCTTATACTCTTGATTTAATTAAGAATATTTACAATAAGAATCAGATTGATTATTGTTTTATTAATTCACATAGTTTAGCTCAATCAGATTTAACTTCCAACCAGCCTTTTCTAGATAGGTTGTCCTTTTTTTCAAAGTTAAAGTTCTTAATATCTGTTTATAAGAATTATGATCTTATCATAGTGAATGGGTATAATAATTATCCGTTTTTTATTACGTTCATTTTACATTTATTTTCAATTAAGAAAAAATATATTTCTATTGATTCAGATACTCAATTTCGTATTCCAGGTAATTTGCTAAAACGTTTAATTAAATGGGTGTATCTTTCAATAATATTTAGAAATAAGTATATTTTAGGATTTGCAGGTGGAACTCATACACATAAGGATTTATTCAGAAATTATGGTATGCAGGAGAGTAGAATATTTTTTATGCCAATGGTGGTAGATAACTCCAGATTTTATTTAGAAAAAAAGAGTTTTCCTGATTTGTTCACTTTTTTATACGTTGGAAGATTAGTAGGCCATAAGAATGTAGAAGGCGTTATAAAACAGTTTAGAGCCAATTTTCCAGATAAGAAAGCTATTTTAAAGATTGTAGGTAGCGGGAAGGAGGAGAGATATCTTAGAGATAAATATGCTTCAGATCATGTATTGTTTTTAGGTGAATTATTTAATGATGATTTGGTATTTGAATTTAGGAATGCTAGCTGCTTTGTTATTGCTTCAACTTTTGAGCCCTGGGGATTAGTTGTGAATGAGGCTCTCTCCGCATCATTACCAGTTATTGCTTATAAAGAAGTGGGAGCAACTTATGATTTGATTAAAGGGAGATCTACTGGAGTGATTGCAGCAGATATGAACGAGTTTGGTAATATGATGTTGACTTTGTATAATGACCCAGATTTGTTAATGAGATTTTCTAAAAATGCATCTGATGTAATGAGAAACTATTGGAATTATGAATTATATGCAGAGTGTTTGATGGAGGTAATTAAGAAAGTAGAAAAAAGTGCTAGATGCATTAGTTAGTATATTGATTGTTAACTTTGTTTTAATTTTTTAAATATTATTAGTAGAATAATTATATAATCAAATCTTATGCTATTATTTAAGAATTTAATAAAGATTACTTTTATAAAACTTTTCTCTTTTTTTTGTTTTGGGAAGAAGAGTAAGGTAATTTTCTATCATGATATTCATTCGAATGAGAGGTATACTGATATGTCTACTTCTATTGAATTGTTTAAAAAACATATTCAGATTATTAAGGAGAATGGGTATGAGTTAGTTTCTCAGATCACAAAAGAATATGGACAGATTGAGATCTGTTTTGATGATGCTTTCTTAGGTATTTATCAGAATATTGAGTTTCTGAATAAAAACAATATACCGATTCATTTATTTGTTGTAACTTCTTACCTTGATAAGCAACGCTATATAAATAGGAAGCAATTATTAGAGCTTAGTAGATTAGATGTAGTTAAGATATCTTCACATACGCATAACCATAATATCCTAGATAAAATTGGTAAGAATGAGATGGAAAGAGAGTTAAGAGAGTCAAAAGAAAATCTTGAGGATTTACTAGATATTCCAGTAGACTCAATTTGTTATCCTGAGGGTAGGTTTAACAAGGATATTATCAGCACTGCCCAGTTAGTTGGTTATAAGAACCAGTATTCATCATTACCAGGTTATTTCTTTGATAAATTTCAGAATAATGTTATTAGAAGAAGTCTTGTGCAATTTGCAGGGGAAGAAGAATTTAAAGCGATTTTAAAAGGTGGAGATCATATTTGGTATTTTTGGTATATACTTAAACATTTTAGGATATGAGAATTTGTTTAATTTCTTCTTCTTTTTATCCAGCAACTTTCTATGGAGGGCCAATTTCTTCTACCTGGGGTTTGTCAAAAGAAATATCTACAAAAGATATAGAAATGTATGTCTCAACTACTAATGCAAATGGAATCTCTATGTTAGATGTAGAAACAAATCGGTTTATTAAAAAAAGGGATAATTTTTTTGTTAAGTATTATTATGAGGAATTTATTAATCGATTTTCTTTTGCATTCATTTTTGGTATTTGGTTTGATATAAAGAAGGCTGATATAGTTTATATTCAATATTTATTTCATTATACTGTTTTATTTTCTTTGTTATTTAGTATATTACAGAGAAAAAGAGTTTTTGTTTGTCCAAGAGGAAGTTTCTCTTTGTTTACATTGTCAAATAGCAGACCTTTAATTAAAGGAGCTTGGATTAGTCTGTTTGTAAAACCATTTCATAGATTTATTCAATGGCAAGCATCCTCTAATTTAGAGAAGAATGATATTAAAAGAATATTGCCCGATGCTAAAGTTCATATAATTAGTGATGGAGTAGATTTTGCTTCTTTTCAGAATTTTCAAAGGTATGATAGGGTTTCATTATTAGAAAAGTATACAAAAACTAAATTTAAAGATGTCTCTAACATATTTTTTTCTATGGGTAGATTGCATACTATTAAAGCTTTTGATGTACTTATCTCTGCATTTTCATTATTTGTTAAAGAGCATAAGGATGCTAAATTAATTATTGCAGGGGGTGATGATGGGGCAGAAGAGGATTTACATCAGCAGATTTTAGATTTAAAATTAGAAGATTCTGTTTTTCTTATTGGTGCCATTGGTTTTGATGACAAAAAAATACTTTTAAATAATTGTGATTATTTTAGCTTGGCTTCTGATTTTGAAAGTTTTGGTATTGTTGTTGCTGAGGCATTATGTTGTGGAAAACCAATAGTAGTTTCTGATAAGACTCCTTGGCAAGACCTACAACAAAATCAATGTGGTTTCTTAGTCAATAATGATAATGTAAGTTTTTATTATGCTTTTTTAAAGGTTATAGAGCAAGAGTATGACCCTGAAGTTATTAGGAAATATGTTGTATCTAATTATGATTGGAGTATAATTGCAAATAGATTTTTAAATGTTATTACTAAAGAGTAAATGTATATTTTAGGAATTAATGCATATCATGGAGACTCTTCGGCTTGTTTAATTAAAGATGGATTATTAGTTTGTGCAACCGAGGAGGAGCGTATTAGACGCATCAAACATTGGGCCGGCTTTCCTTCAGAAGCGATAAGGTTCTGTTTGCAAGAAGAGGGTATTACCATTAGGGAAGTAGACTATATTACAATATCAAGAGATCCTAGTGCTAATTTTTATAAGAAGATATTTTATGCCTTAAGATACTCAATGAACATATCTAAAATATGTGATAGATTATATAATCTTAGAAAAGTAAAGTCAATAAAGAAGGGGCTGGCAAATCTATTTGAACTTAATATCTCTGATATTAAAGCAGAGATTTATAATGTTGAACATCATAGGAGTCATATTGCCTCATCTTTTTTTGCATCATCCTTTCAACAATCTGCTATTCTTTCAATTGATGGATTTGGAGATTTCACTTCTACAATGACTGCTTTTGGTGATGGAAATACATTTAAGGTTTTGAAAGAAGTAAATTATCCTCATTCATTAGGTGTTTTTTATACAGTTGCTACACAATTTTTAGGTTTTCCCAATTATGGAGATGAGTATAAGGTTATGGGCTTATCCTCATATGGTAACCCTAAATATTTGAAAGAATTAGAACAAATAATTATTTTAAAAGATGATGGTTTTTTTCAGTTGAATAAAAAATATTTTAAGCATTTCAAAGAGGGAGTTAAAATGGATTGGCAAGGTGGTAGCCCATCTGTTAAGCCATTATTTACTGAAGAATGGGAGAGTTTATTTGGGTCTGCAAGAGCACAGGAAGATAAATTAGAGCAGCGGCATATTGATTTAGCTAGTTCTATACAGAAAATTACTGAGAAGGTTATTTTTCATATGTTAAATCATTTATATAAGAAAACAGGATGTATAAATATTTGTGTTACTGGAGGTGTTGCTCAGAATTCAGTGGCAAATGGTAGAATCTTAGAGAATACTCCATTTAAGAATGTTTATATTCCCTCTGCAGGACATGATGCTGGTACTTCTATAGGTTCTGCCTTGTATCTTTATAATCATATATTAAACAAAAGTAGAATGCCAGCAATTTTCTCTGCTTATTTTGGTAGGAAATCTAATCATAAAGAAATAATTAATGTTTTGAATAGTAATGCAGTGGAGTACACTGTATATTCTGATAATGAGTTGTTTGATAGAGTTGTTCAGAAGTTGGTTGATGGAGGGGTTGTAGGTTGGTTTCAAGGAAGGTCTGAGTTTGGTCCTAGAGCATTAGGGAACAGGTCTATTCTTTGTGACCCTAGAAGGAAGGATGCGAAAGATTTGATAAATAGTAAAATTAAAAGGAGAGAAAGTTTTAGACCTTTTGCCCCTTCTATCTTAAGAGAGTATGTTTCAGAATACTTTATGTGTGATGATGTAGTTCCCTTTATGGAGAAGGTTTTTGATATTCGACCAGAGAAATATGAAGAGATTCCTGCCGTGACTCATATTGATGGAACTGGTAGGCTACAATCAGTTGATAAGAATATTTCACCAAGATATTATAGATTAATTTCTACATTTGCTAAGAATACAGGAGTACCAATATTATTGAACACTTCTTTTAATGAAAATGAACCTATTGTTAATAGACCTGAAGAGGCGTTAGATTGCTTTTTAAGGACAGATATGGATATGCTAGTTATGGAAAATATAATTATTGAAAGATAATGTCAGGGTTAACATTCTATGATAAGACTCCTTTTGAGTATGGATATGCATCAAAAGAATATTTGGTAAATAGTATGAATCCTCTTTTAAAAGAATTGATGAGACAAAATACAGATAAGATATTTTGTGATATTGGTTGTGGTTGTGGTAGGAATTTACTATATGCTTCTAAGTTTGCTAAAAGAATGGTGGGAATTGATCTCAGCACAAAGTCTTTGGCTTTTGCAAAGAGCTTTGTAAATAGTGATAAGCTTGAGTTAAAAAAAGGTGATAATTTAGACATTCCTTTGGATGCTGAAATAGCAGACCTAGTTATTAGTGATGGTGTTTGTCATCATACGGGTAATGCTGCCGGGGCTTTCTCAGAGTGTATACGTATTCTTAAGCCATCAGGCAAGCTTTATTTGGCAGTGTATAAGAAATTTAGATATTATCCTTTAGTTTATCACTTGATAGGTGGTTTTTTTAGGTTCTTGAATGGCTTCAGGATAGGTAGTTATATTGTTGACAATCTATTTGTTAGGTTGCATTATTTTATGTATAAGTTGTTTAAGGATGAGAATCTTTCGATAAGAGAAACTCGTAATATCTTTTATGATTATTTTATTACTCCTGTTGCAACTTTCCATTCTAGGAGTGAAGTTGGTATGTGGTGCACTCAAAATAATTGTCAAATAATTAATTACGATAGAACATCTGGCAATTGTCATGTTTTTATAATAAAAAAGGGTAATGGAGAATCCTAAAATATCTATTATTACTGTTGCTTTTAATAGTGTAGATACTATAAAAGACACAATAGAAAGTATTATTTCTCAGGATTATAATAATATAGAATATCTAATTATAGATGGGGGTTCTCAAGATGGGACTCTTGATTTAGCGAAGCAATACTCTAAGTATATAACATACATTTCTAGCGAGTCAGATGATGGGATATATGATGCAATGAATAAAGGTATAAATGCTGCAACTGGAGATATAATAGGTATTCTTAATTCAGACGATTTTTATCCTAATAGTTTTGTAATTAGTAATGTTGCAAGTTCATTTGAGAAATATAATTGTGATGCAATCTATGGTGACTTGGTTTATGTTAAGTCAGATAATCTTTCTAAAATAACAAGATACTGGCAGGCAGGTAAATATTCTACGTCAAAGATTAAGAATGGTTGGATGTTACCTCATCCTACATTTTTTGTCAAAAAAGAAATTTATCATAGATATGGTCTTTATAATACCGGTTTAAAATCTGCTGCAGATTATGAGATGATTCTTAAATTACTTTATAAGTATAATATTTCTGTTTATTATATTCCAATGATATTAGTAAATATGAGATTAGGAGGTGAAAGTAACAAGTCTTTTTGGAATAGAATAAAGGCTAATAAAGAGGATAGTTTAGCTTGGACAAAAAACCAGCTGCAAAGACCTATGTTAATTAGATTAAAGAAGCCTTTACAGAAGTTAAAACAATTTTTTTTAAAACCAGATATATAATTGAAAGTTTTAATTATAGATAATAATGATTCTTTTACTTATAATTTAAAACATTATGTAAGTCAATTTGTTGATTATGTTGATGTTATTAGGTATAATATAGTGAATCTAAAAGATATTAGATTTTATGATAAGATTATAATCTCTCCAGGACCAGGCTTGCCAAATGAGTATCCTATTTTACACAGTATATTAAGTAAATATGCTCATTCTAAATCAATTTTTGGAATTTGTCTGGGTCAACAGTCAATTGTTGAATTTTACGGCGGTAAATTACATAATTTGTCCATGCCATTGCATGGAGTAACTTCTGAATTAAGACATTTAGATAATTGTATTTTATATAAGGATATTCCGCTTATTTTTCGAGCTGCACATTATCATTCTTGGGTGGTATCTAATGATGATTTTCCTGAAGAAATTGAGATAACTTCTTTAAATGAGGATGGATTAATAATGTCAATAAAACATAAATTATATGATGTGAAAGGAGTGCAATTTCATCCTGAGTCTGTTTTAGCAGAGTATGGCTTGAAGATGATCAGTAATTGGTTGAATTATTAATTATATTCTGGTGTAAACCAGTCTTTTTTCTTTTCATATTTCAAGTCTCTTAGTTCAGCAGCTTTAACTCGAATTGTCAGAGTATAGCTTTGATGATAACCTAGGGGTATCCAATTGAAAAGCATTTCCCAGCAGTGCAAATCTCTATATATATCTATAGAAGAATAAGTAAGTTTTTTTTCATCAAAATCATATCCTGAACGAAATCCAATCTTCCAATTTTTACTTAATTTTAGATTACCTGAAAAACTTAACGATTGGACTGTATCTGCAAACTCAGCAATATTATGCTGTTTATTATATGTTAATGAATAGTTAGCTTGTATATCCCACGGGATTTCGTAAAATTCTTTATGATCTTTATGATCTTTTTCATTGTCTTGATTTCTGTTAAATGTCTTGTCATTAATATTGATTCCAATAGAGGTTGTAAATGATTTTAGTCTTGCAATTCTTTTATTTTTAGAAATTTCAAATTGATTTATTCTATTTGTTTTACTTGAATTTGCTAAATAAGGGTCATAATCACTTGAAAAAGTGATGTTAAATATATCAAATAATTTTGTTCTTGCATTCATTCTAATATTACTAAGATTTAGCGAGTCAGAGAATATATTATAACTAGTGTTAATTGAAAGGCTTTCAATTATTTTTATTTTTTTTAATGTTGTAGAAGTATCTTTTTTACTTCTTATTTTCATGTCTAAAATATTTCCAAGACTAAAATTAATATTTCCGTTTTTTTGGTTTGATGGACTTCCATATATACCATTTTGCATTATAGAGTAGCCTTGAGTATCTCCATTTTCATTTATTTGGACAGTTTTGTAATATCCATATTTTTCATTTGAAAAATCAGGATTATATCTAAATGATAAACTTGGGCTAATCACATGTCTTAAGCCAGCTAATTTTCCTTTTTTGAATTCTACTAAACCGTATATTTTAGTATTAATACCACTTGTAATGCTATAATCATATGCTCTAGTAAATTTGTTGATTGTATCTGTGCTTAGTGTTGAGTTATTTTGATTCCATGATTTTCTTATTTGATTTAAGTACCATCTTTCAGTAAGATTAATATTTTGTGTAAAATTAAAGTATTTTAGTAGGTTAATAGTTGCACTGATTGGAATATTGTGTTTCATTCCGTTTCTAAATTTGGAAAAAGAATTTTTTGTAAATAATAACGAATCCATAGTAGATATGGTATTTCTAGTATTCATATCATATTTAATTGATATTTTATCATACCATTTTTTTCTAGTAGAATTTCCTATTAATTTAAATGGATAAATTCTTTTTGAATTGAGTGATATTTCAGGTAGAGTTAGATTTATATTATTATTTGACATATTTTGACTATGTCTTAGACTAACGTTAAGATTCTGGAAAAATTTTTGATTCCAAGATTTAGTGAGGTTAATATTTGAAGACATTGTATTTTTTAAATAATCATCATTATATGAGTTGTTTCTGTGGTAAGTACTGCTCCCAGCTTCTACATTTGCTGAGAAATTAACTGAGGGATTTGCCTTTGCATCTTGTTGGTGAGACCATCTGATATTAAAATCTTTTTTTTCGCTGTAATCAGGGAATCCAACATAGCTATTTTTCATATTTCCATAGTTAAGATTTATGCTTCCACTATATTTATATCTACTTTTGTATCTTAACATTGATTTAAGATTCCAACTTCCTTGTGTATAGATGTCACTTTTTAGAGATAGGTCCATTTTTTCACTTATTGTAAAATAATACCCTCCATCTTTGAGAAAGAAACCCATGTTGGTAGATTCTCCATATGATGGCATTATGATACCAGAACTTTTGTGATTATTATTTGGAAAATATCCGAATGGAAAAAATAAAGGAGTAGGTATACCAAAGAATGTAAGGTGTGCTGGACCAGTAATGATCTTTTTTCCAGCTATTACTTTTACTCTATTTGCTCTTATTGAGAAATGTGGCTTTTTTGCGTCACATGTGGTATAATCTCCTTTATTAAGATAAAAAATATCTTCATCTACTTTTTTAACTGTTTTTCCTAGAATATACCCTTCACCTTCTTTTGTTATAATTTTTTTAATTTTACATTTTTTAGTGTTAAAGTTGTAGGTTATTTCTTCGGCTCCAAAGCTGTCTTTTCCCTCTGTAAAGACGGGTTCTCCAATTTTATTTCCTATTGAATCTTCTTTGTAACTAGCATAAATAGTATTTTGGTTCCAGTTAATTTCAATATATGCCGCAGTAATGGTTATATTTTGATATTTTATTTTAGCATTTCCATATAGAAAGGCTTTTTTTTGTTCAATATTGATTTTTAAAGAATCTTCAGCAAATTGTTCTATTTCATCATCAAAAAGATTATTTTGGCCTTTTATTGAATCTAGTGAGGAGGTAATTGTGTCGGCAAATGAATTATTAAAAATCCCTGTTGATAAGAATAAAAATAGAAGTATTGTTTGTATTTTAAATTTCAATCTTAGTATTATATTTGTCTAGGTTGCTTCAATATAAAAATTGTGTCAAAGCTAATTAAATTATACTATATAACTTTAACTAACGCAAAATGTATATTTTTATTTGTTATTATGCTTTCTCTAAGTGTTTTTTTAGATGCTCAGAATATTACTAACAATCAAATTAAAACTGTTGTAATTGACCCAGGTCATGGTGGTAAGGATCCTGGCACTATGGGGACAAAAAGATATGATAAATATGAAAAAGATATTGCGTTATCAGTTTCTCTTAAGTTAGGAGATTATATATCTAATAATTTCCCAAGTGTAAATGTTGTATATACTAGAAAAAAAGATGTTTTTCTCCAGTTAAATGAGAGAACTGAAATAGCCAATAGTTTAAAAGCTGATTTGTTTATTTCTATTCATTGTGATGGCTTTACAAATCCTAAAGCTTCTGGGGCTAGTGTTTTTGTTATGGGAATGAGCAAGTTAAAAGCTAATTTAGATATAGCAATGCGTGAGAATTCTGTAATTTATTTAGAAGATAATTACCAGCAAAGATATGATGGTTTTGAACCTGATTCTCCAGAAAGCTATATAGTGTTTAGTTTAATGCAAAACACCTATTTAACACAAAGTTTACAATTAGCTGAGCATGTAGAGCATGAGTTTGCATTTCGTGCTAATCGAAAAAGTAGAGGAGTAAAACAGGCTCCATTTTATGTTATTAGCAGGACTAATATGCCATCTATATTAGTAGAGTGTGGTTTTTTGACAAATCCTAATGAGGAAGATTTTTTGCAATCTGATCAAGGACAGGATTATATTGCTTCTGCAATTTTTAGAGCTTTTAGAAGTTATAAGCAAAATTTAGAGAATTTTGAGACTAAAATAAGTCAAGATTTAAATGATGATTCTGTTAGGCTAAAGGTCAATTTAATTCATGAAAATAATGTTGTTTTTAAGGTGCAAATAGGCACCTATCTTAAATCAATGATGGATAGTAGACTATTTTGTGAAATTAAACCGGAAGAAGTAAAAGTAAATGAGATTTTTAAATATTATGTTGGTGCTGAGAGTATAAAATCTAATGCAGACGAGATTAAGAAAAAAATGTTAAATTTAGGTTTGAAAGGAGCTTTTGTAGTGGCTTTTTATAAAGATGTAAGGATTTCTATGAAAGAAGCCTTAGCTTTGCAAAAAAAAATTAACAATCATGAATAAGGAATTAAAGGTTGGTGTTATTGCTATTATTTCTCTTGCAGTATTATATGTGGGAGTAAATTATTTAAAAGGTTTTAATGTACTTAATGAGAGTAGAGTTTATTATGCAAAATATGATAATATTGGAGGCTTAACTTCTGGTAGTTCAGTTTTTTTGAATGGTTACCAGGTAGGAATGGTTTCAGATATTAATCTTTTAAATCATGAAAATCAGCAATTATTAATAACAATTAATATTGATCAAGATTTTGATATTCCTGTAAATACAATATGTAAGATAGTTAATCAAGATTTAATGGGCTCAAAGAGTATTAATTTAATTTTAGGTAATGATGTTGTATTAGCTAAATATGGCGATACTTTGGTGAGTGATATGCAATCTTCTTTACAGGATGAAGTAAATGCGCAAATACTTCCTCTAAAGTTGAAGACTGAAGAGCTACTTAGTTCTATTGACTCAGTAATGATGATCGTTACTGCAGTCTTAAATAAAGATGCTCGAGAAAATTTAAGAAATACTTTAAAATCATTAGATGAGACATTTGACATAATGAATCAGACTATGATTAAGGTAGATAAAGTGATAGATAATAATGACGATAAAATATCTAGTATTATAAAAAATCTGAATGATAATAATGATAATATAGCTAGTATTTTAAATAATTTATCTGAAATATCAGATGATATAGCCAAATCAAATATTAAGAATTTACTGAACACTTTAGCTGCAGCATCTAATAAGATAACTAATGCTGAGGGTAGTTTAGGGCTGTTGATTAATGATAAAGAGTTATATTTTAATCTACAGAAATCTTCAAAAGAATTAGAGAACTTGATTAAAGATATTAAAGAGAATCCAAAGAGGTATGTTAGTTTTTCAATTATTGGGGGTAAATCAAAACTAAATAAAAATCCTAAATAGTATATGGGTATAAGTAATATTATTTTTGTTTTAATATTTATTTCTGCTATTGCGCTTTTTGTTAGAAATTTAAACAGAATAATAGACAATATAAGATTAGGAAGAAATATTGATAGATCAGATAGGCCCATTGACAGATGGAAAAACATGATACGTGTTGCACTTGGACAATCGAAAATGGTAAGACGTCCAATTGCTGGTATATTTCATATAATTATTTATGTTGGCTTCGTTATTATTAATATTGAGATGATTGAGATTATTGTAGATGGCATATTTGGGACTCATAGGTTTTTATCATCTATTATTCCTATTGTTCTTTATAATTTCTTGATTTCCTCTTTTGAGATTTTAGCATTCTTAGTATTTTTTGCTTGTGTCATTTTCTTAATACGCAGAAATATACTAAGGTTAAAGCGTTTTTGGGATAAGGAGATGACTGCATGGCCTAGAACAGATGCAAATCTTATATTAGTTTTTGAGATTTTATTAATGACTGCATTTTTATTTATGAATGCAGCTGATATGACCATTCAGAATAGAATGGGTGCGATAAAAGTAGGTGCTTTTCCAATATCACAATTCTTAGTACCACTTATTGATGGTATGTCCATAGATAATCTTTATTTTCTTGAGCGTTTTAATTGGTGGTTTCATATTATTGGTGTATTGATTTTTATGAATTATGTACTTATATCTAAACATTTACACATATTTTTTGCTTTTCCTAGTACTTATTATGCAAATCTAAATCCTTTAGGAGGGCTTACTAATTTGGAATCAGTTACTAAGGAAGTGAAATTAATGATGGATCCTAATTCTGATCCTTATGCGACAACGACTAGTGATGCGGCTCCAGTAGAAGTATTTGGTGCAAAGGACGTAACCGATTTAAACTGGGTACAACTTTTAAATGCTTATAGCTGTACTGAATGTGGTAGATGTACGTCTAATTGTCCTGCAAATCAGACTGGAAAGCTACTTTCTCCAAGAAAGGTTCTAATGGATACGAGAGATAGAATCACTGAATTTTCTAATAATAAAAGAAAAGGGATAAAAGATAATAAGACGTTATTAGGGGACTATATTACTTCTGAAGAATTGTGGGCCTGCACATCATGTAATGCCTGTACAGATTCTTGTCCTATTGAGTTAGATCCTTTATCTATAATTATAGATATGAGAAGGTATTTAGTTATGGAAGAATCAGCTGCTCCCACTGAATTAAATATGATGTTTACTAATATAGAGAATAATGGGGCGCCTTGGCAATACCCAGCAACTGATCGATTAAAATGGAAAGATGAATAAATTATTAAAAAAAATAGTTGATGGAGAACAAATTTCTCCTGTATTACCAGATGATATTAAGAATTATTTAATAGATATAGATGGTACAGTATGTGATGATATTCCTAATGAAGAGCCAGAAAGAATGGCAACAGCTAATCTGTATCCTGATGCTTTAGCTACTTTAAATAAGTGGTATGACGAGGGACATTATATTACCTTTTTTACTTCTAGGGTTGAAGAGCATAGAGAGGTAACAGAGGTATGGCTTAAAGAGAATGGTTTTAAATATCATGGATTACTGATGGGTAAGCCAAGAGGAGGCAATTATCATTGGGTAGATAATCATATTGTTAGGGCTACTCGTTTTGATGGTAAATTTACTGATCTTATAGATAAGGAAGCTACTATTCAGGTGTTTAAGGATTAATTTATGAGTGAGTTAAAAGTAAAAACAATGGCCCAATTTATGGCAGAAGGTAAAGAACCAGACATTCTTTACTGGGTTGGTAGTGCCGGTAGCTTTGATGATAGAGCAAAGAAGATTACTAGAGCTTTTGTAAAGATACTAAATATGGCGAAGGTAAATTTTGGTGTATTAGGAGTAGAGGAATCTTCATCTGGTGATGCTGCAAAACGAGCAGGAAATGAGTTTCTATTTCAAATGCAGGCGATGACAAATATTGAAGTAATGAATGCGTACAATATTAAGAAAATTGTTACTACTTGCCCACATTCATACAATACTCTAAAGAATGAGTACAAGACTTTAGGAGGGGATTACAAAGTACAGCATCATACTGAGTTTATTACAGAGCTTATTAATGATTCTAAATTAGAGGTTAAGGCAAATTTACGTGATAAAAAAGTTACTTATCATGACCCTTGTTATTTAGGGAGGGCTAATAATGTATACGATAAGCCAAGAGAATTAATTGAGGCTCTAGGAGTAAAATTAGTGGAGATGGATAGGAGTAAGCGTAAATCTTTCTGTTGTGGAGCTGGGGGAGCCCAAATGTTTAAAGAAGCTGAGAAAGGTAATAAAGAAATTAATATTGATAGAACTGAAGAGGCTCTTTCTTTAAAGCCAGATGTTATAGCAACAGGATGTCCATTTTGTAATACGATGATGACTGATGGTGTGAAAGCTGTATCAGAAGGTTCTGCTGAGGTTATGGATATTGCAGAGCTAATCGCAGAAAATATATAAATGTTAGTAGAATTTGATATCTTACCTAATGAATCTAGGATTTGGATTTATGCTTCTGAGCATAGATTGACAGATAAACAGCAAGATTATATTTTAAATAGTATATATGATCATCTAAAAGGATGGAAAGCTCATAACGTTCCTTTATCAGCTGGAGTAAAAATAATCGAGAATCATTTCATTATTGTAGCTCTAGATGAGAGTAAAAACGGAGCAAGTGGTTGCTCTATTGATACACTTCAAAATAAAATACAGCAAATCGAGAATAAACTTTCTATTTCATTATTAAATAGATTAAATATATTTTGTATGGTAGATGATGCTATTGTATGTATTCCTTCTAATGAACTAAGAAAAAATGTAACTAGAAATACATTGTTTTATGACATTACTATTAAGATTAAGTCGCAGATTAATTCTTTCCTTAAGCCAATTAGTGATGGTTGGTGCGCTAAATTAGTAGATTAATATTTTTTTTTAGTAGTATTTAATACTTTTTTTATATCAGATAATTTTATAAGTAAATCTTCTATTTTACTTATTTTTAGCATATTTGATCCATCTGACTTAGCCTTTGGAGGGTCTTGATGAGTTTCAATAAAAATACCATCAACTCCAGCTGCAACTCCTGCTTTTGCAATCGTTTCAATCATTTCTGGATTTCCTCCAGTTACTCCATTATTCTGGTTTGGTTTCTGTAGAGAATGTGTAACATCTAAAACTACTGGAGTACCAAAACTTTTCATTTTTGGAATGCATCTATAGTCTACCACTAAATCTTGGTATCCAAGCATAGTTCCTCTTTCTGTTAACATTATATTATTATTACCATTTTCTTTTACTTTATTTACAGCATGCTCCATACTTTCTGGAGAAAGAAATTGTCCTTTTTTAATGTTTACTACCTTTCCTGTTTTGGCAGCAGCTATTAATAATTCAGTTTGGCGGCATAAAAATGCAGGGATTTGCAAAATATCAACATATTGAGCTGCCATATTAGCTTCTTCGGCAGTATGTATATCTGTTATTGTAGCTATATTAAAGCGTTCTCCTATATTTTTTAGAATTTCTAATGATTTTATATCTCCAATACCAGTAAAAGAATCTAAGCGGCTTCTATTGGCTTTTCTATAGCTTCCTTTAAAGATAAATGGTATTTCAAGATTATTAGTAATGTCTAATATTTTTTCAGCTATTTCTATTGCCATTTCTTCACCCTCTATAATGCAAGGGCCAGCAATTAAGAAGAAATTACCTTTATCGATGTGTTTAATTTTATTTATTTTTTCTAGCATATTAAAATTGTAGATATATGTTAAAGTAGCCCCCTACAGAGTTTCCTTCACTATTAAATAGATCCTCTAGATGGTGTGTGCCTATTGTCAATTTATTTTTTAATCCTTTTGATAAAGCTAATCCAATATTTTCATTTTCACTATATCCTCCATAGCTAAATGTAGGTGATATAGTAAAGCTTTTTAGATAGAATTTTGTATTAATGTAGTATAAAGGACTATAGTTAGATTCTTTAAACCCTTGACTTATTTTTTCTAATGATAATGGTTTATTATCCATATAAGGCTGCCATTTTGCAATAATTCCAAAAATATAGTTTTTTAAATACTTATCTTCTTTTTTTCCTGATAAAGAAAAGTGTACTGTAGCTGGAATATATGATTTAAAAGAATTATTATTTGTTTTCGTTATATTATCCTGTATATTATTTGCCTCTAAAACAGAATCATTAAAGGTAAAAATATCATCTACCTCAATACCTTGGAAATTGAATGCGCTGTCAGTTGCTAAGGTAATAGAGGAGTTATTCCACATAATAAATCCTAAGTCGCTAAGTGATACGTGTATATCATATTCTTTGGTGGTAAAATCTGCACCTATATCCATTGCTATTCCATTACCATTATTTGCTAATAATGAAAAATTGGATGTGTCAGTAATAAAAGCATCCATACTATATTCTACATCTAAATACGTTCCGAAAGGAGCAGTATATAAGCTTCCTTTCTCAAGTAAGTAAGAAATATGGTGGTTTCCTGATAAATAAGAAATTCCCCCAGTTATTTTCATATTATTAATTTCTCTAGTATATTTTATTTTATATTGCTGAAATCTGTTAGCTCTTATACTTGTGCCAGAGAAATCTAGAGTTCTATCTTGGTGATAAAAATTACCTTCTAATAATATTCGTAGAAAGTCATCTGTGGAGCTTGCATTTAAGATGTTAACATCTGCCACGCTAAAGCCTATATTATGACCTGTAAAATGGTATCTATAACTTAAGCTATTACTTATCTCTGAATATATAATGTTATTATTGTTACCAGATTTTATCCAATTAGATTTGATACTATCTGAAATTTGTCCTCCATAGAGCATATAATCTAGAAATATTCTGTCTAAGCTATTGCTTTCAAATAAAATATTAGTATTCCAATGTATTTCATGTTTTTGATTTTGTCCAGTTAATGCTAATGGTATAAAAAATAAGAGTGTTAGTTTTTTGATCATTCTCCTATTGTTTTATGGATTTTGGCACTTAAGGTAATATCCATCTCATAATTTGAGTAGATGTCTACGAATTGATTAATAGGTTGTGTAGTAAAAGCAGAAATTGAAACTACCTTTGCGATATTGTCAAATTCATTGTAATCAATCTCGATAGTAGAAGTAGTACTATTTATTACTATATTATTATCAGTTTCTGCCGCAGAGATCATTGTTTTGTTAATTAATGTGTCCACAACTAGATCATTTTCATCCAGCAGTATTAGTTTTATTTCAGCATCAAAAGGAAAATCATTTTCTATAGTTAGGTATACTTTCTCAATTTCAAATTCATTTTCATCTGGAAAATCTATAGCTGTAGTATCTATAAAGGTTAGATTATCTGTCATAATACTAAGAGGTACTTTAAGGTTCATAGTTGCATTTATAGGATATTCAGTAAAAAGGAAATCTTGAGTCGTTGATTGTCCATAACTGTTGATATAAAATTTGGCAGTTGTATTTATTTTATCTGGTAATATCTCTAGCATTTCTTCCGCATCAATATTAATTTCTCTGTAGCTTGGTATAATAATATTGTTTGCTGACAGAATTGCTCTTTCTATGTTATGTATTTTAGTATTGTCAATTGCTGCTATAATCTCTGTATTATTATTTAAGGCACTGAGATAATTTAATTGAACTCCTATATCAGCTCCAATATAATTATTAATTACAATACTTATGTTGGCACTTTCGAGGTTAATGCTCCCTGATTCTACCATATTAAATAGATTAGTTTCTGTAATCTCTGGCCCAAATTCTAACGTGTCTTGTCCAATGTATCCTTTTGCATATTTTGTTTTTAGATCAAATTCAACAAAATAATAAAAGCTATCTGTTTGATTAATTGTTTCTAATGTTCCAGTAGAGTCAATAAAAGTGTAGGATTCAGTGTAAATAGTATTAACTGTATCGCCACCTAGACGACCTTCCTGGCCTTTTAGATCTAGTATATATCCTTCAAAATCAAAAGTAAAAGTTGTCAGCTCGTTACTTGTTGCTTGTGGGATAATCATATCTCCAGAAGTAAAGGGTATACTATTTTTTGATAAAGAAGGTATATTATAAACCATCTTTCCATTTGGCAGTGTGCTAAGTACATTTATCTTAACTGTACCTTCTTTAATTCCTATTTCTTCAATTTGAGCTTGTCCAAGATCAAAGCTATGTTCTTTTAGAGTTTCTGTTAATTGTTGTTCTGGAAATATTGCTGTTGCCTCGGTAACACCAATATCTGAGATAGTTACAGTAGTAATAATGGCATCTGAATAATCTATTAAAACAGGACCATTACTTGCATTAATATCCATATTATTAAGGATGCCGAGAATATTTTCATCAATTGTTTGTCCAGCAATAGAAATACTATCTGTAACAATATCTCCTGATGCAATAAATGGAAAAGAAAAATTAGCGATAATATTTTGATTAGTTGCATTTAGTAATGTTATATTAACATTAGCAATATCAGTTGGATAACCATTGCTCAGGCTGATGATTAGCATACCTTTATATAGAGTCATAGTTTCAAAATATTCACTTGCATCTACATTAATTGTATCATTGCTAGCAATATTTGGTACTGCAGGTATACTATTAGTGCTTCCATTTGGTAAAAGAAATGCCAATAAGGGAATCTCTTGAATTGTTTCTCCTATTGTAGCTGTATCACTAATAATTACATCTTTAAAACTTGTTGAGTCTAGAGTGTGTGTTTGCTCATCAGCAATAGCATCAATTTTAACTATCGTATCTAGATCCATATCTAAAAAACTTTCTTCGTAAATTAAATTAATAAAGCCTTCAGTATTTTCTGAAATATTTAGATTGGTATCTGTTAGCATATTGTTTACATTCATTTTAGTTTGTAATAGAGGGAAAATCATTGTATTATCCCAGTTAGGACGTTCTAATTCATGTTTACAAGAAAATAATATTAGAATAACATAGAATATAAGAGTAATTTTTTTCATTATTCAAAGATAGCTTAATAATTATATTTTCCTTTCCATACTTTTTTAAGTCCTTCTCTAAACGTATTTTCTTTATTATTATTAGAAGGTTCATAAAAAGTTTCACCAATTATCTCATCTGGAAGGTATTCTTGTAATTCATTGGGGTTGTTATGTGAGTATATGTAGTCTTTCCCATACTCTAGTTCTTTCATTAGTTTAGTTGGTGCATTACGTAAGTGTAATGGAATAGATAAATTACCTGTAGATTTTACTTTCTCTTGTGCTTTATTGATTGCAGTATATGATGAATTACTTTTTGTTGAACATGCTAAATATATAACTGTTTGCGATAGTACTATTCTAGATTCAGGATATCCAATGGTATTTACTGCTTGAAAGCAGTTGTTAGCCATTATTAATGCGGTTGGATTGGCATTTCCAATATCTTCTGATGCTAATATTAGTAATCTTCTAGCAATAAATTTCAAATCTTCACCGCCTTCTATCATTCTTGCAAGCCAATAAATAGCGGCATTTGGATCACTTCCTCGTATTGATTTTATAAATGCGGAAATAATATCATAATGCTGTTCACCATTTTTATCATACCTCAATATATTCTGTTGTGCTTTTTTTATAACTATATCATTAGTAATTATGATCTTTGTTTTTTTAAAAGAACTTGTAATTAGTTCTAATGTATTTAATAGCTTTCTAGCATCGCCTCCTGATATTTGCATCAAAGCATCAGTTTCTTGTAATTTTATATCTAGCTTATTTAAAACTTCATCTTGGCTTATTGCACGATCTATTAATGCTTTAAGATCATCTTTAGATAATGATTCTAATACATATACTTGAGATCTTGATAGCAGGGCGGGGATCACTTCAAATGAGGGGTTCTCCGTTGTTGCACCAATAAGTGTTATAACACCTTTTTCAACAGCTCCTAATAGAGAGTCTTGTTGTGCTTTGCTAAATCTATGAATTTCATCAATAAATAGAATTGGGATATTTTTTCCGAATAGACCTAGAGAGGAAGCCTTTCTTATTACCTCTCGGACATCTTTAACTCCTGAGTTAATTGCTGACAAGGTATAGAATGGTCGATCTAATTCTTTTGCAATTAGTTGAGATAGTGTAGTTTTTCCAACCCCAGGTGGTCCCCATAGTATCATCGAGGGGATCAATTTATTATTTATAGCTGTCTTGAGACTTCCTTGTTGTCCAATAAGATGTTTCTGTCCAATAACTTGAGAAAGCTTTTTTGGTCTTATTCGTTCTGCTAGAGGAATGTGCTGCATCTTAACAAATGCTTTTTATCAATCTTAATTTATGAGTATGATTTCCTAATTCAGTATTAAATATACCTTGTTGATCTATTCTATCAATTCTTACTTTTCCTGATGCGTGTATGATGTGGCTATTTTCTAGTATGATTGCCACATGGGTGACCTTGCCCTCCTCATTATCAAAGAATGCTAGGTCTCCAGCTTCACTTTCTTCTATAAAACTAAGAGTAGTTCCTACTTTAGCTTGTTGATATGCATCTCTTGGTAAATCAATTCCTTGTAGTCGATATACCATTTGTGTAAAACCAGAACAATCAATACCTAGTGGAGATCTGCCTCCCCATAAATATGGTGCATTCAAATATATTAGAGCATTTTCTGTCAATTTTTTCTTGTTTACAAAGCCTGGGGTTGTCATTCCGTCAAATTTATACATTTCACCATTGATAAGAGCATGTCCACTTTTATAGAAAGGTAGAATACTTCCAATTACTATAGGTTGATGATTTTCTTTTGTTATTATATCTAGTATATCTGTGGTTATTGTTGGTACATCTTTATCTAATTGTTTATAGTCATCTTCTGTGATTTTTAGCCACTGTTTATTGCAGATCCATCCCTCATAACTATCATGAGACAAGCGAACCCTACTCCACTTTTTACGAACCTCTAATACCTTAAAATGCTCACCAAATAATACTTGATTAACCATTTCTGCTTGATCAGTGGCTTCATTACGCATAGGAATGATAGAAAGATTTGAGATTCCGTATTGCATTATATTAATTCAATTACCATAGCAGAGGCACCACCACCACCATTACAAATTCCGGCTGCACCAATTTTGCCATTATTTTGCTTTAAAACATTTAAAAGTGTTACAATAATTCTAGAGCCAGAACTTCCAAGTGGATGTCCGATAGAAACAGCCCCACCATTTACATTGACTTTTTTTGGATCTAGATTTAGTAGCTTAATATTTGCAAGTCCCACAACAGAGAATGCTTCATTTAATTCATAATAGTCAATATCATCATTGTTAAGTCCTGCTTTAGATATAGCAATTGGTAATGCTTTTGATGGAGCAGTTGTGAACCATTCTGGATCCTGAGATGCATCTGCATAACTTTTAATCTTTGCAATTGGAGTTATATTTAATTTTTCAGCTTTTTCTGTACTCATTAATATTAGTGCGGATGCACCATCATTTATGGTAGATGCATTTGCTGCTGTGATTGTACCTTCTTTATCAAACACAGGTCTTAAATTAGGGATTTTCTCCATTTTAACATTCTTATATTCTTCATCTTCAGATATAATTAAAGTATCACCTCTTCTTTGTGGCACTTCTACAGTGACTATTTCATCTTGAAATCTACCTTCTTCCCATGATTTTCTACTCCTATTATAAGATTCGATAGCAAAATCGTCTTGTTCTTGTCGACTAAATTTCATATCCTTTGCACAGATCTCAGCACATACACCCATATGAACCTTACTGTAAACATCTGTCAACCCATCTTTTACCATACCATCACTAATTTTTATATCTCCTAGTTTTTTACCATTTCTACCATCTGCAAGGTAGTGTGGCGTGTTAGACATATTTTCCATACCACCAGCAATTACAACCTCATTGTCACCACACATAATTGTCTGAGCTGCTAGCATAATTGATTTCATGCCTGAAGAGCAGACTTTATTTATTGTGGTACAAGGCACATCATTAGATATTCCCGCAAATATGGCAGCTTGTTTAGCTGGTGCTTGACCTAAATTTGCTTGTAATACATTTCCCATAAAGACTTCATCAATTAGTTTACTATCAATTCCAACCTTTGATAAAGCACCTTCTATAGCAGCAGCGCCTAATTTTGTTGCTGACACTGATGATAAAGCACCTCCAAAACTCCCAATTGGAGTACGAACTGCTGATACAATTACTACTTCTTTCATTATATAAATTTTTTTAAGATTTTAATACGGTGCTAATTTAGTTAAATTATACTTATTTTCGCTATTGATAATCAAGCTAATAATGAATAAAATTTTATCTAAAATTAAAGATTTAAATCAATCAATATATAGATAAGTATCCAAAGAATGAGTTTGATATAGAAGATTTTACTTACCCTGGTCCAAAACCATTTTCTAAGGAGATGGCTATATTAATGATGGCAGATTCTGCAGAAGCATCAGCTAGAAGTCTGGTCAACCCAAGTGTAGAAAATATTGATAGACTTATAGAGAAGGTTATTGATAATCAACTTAAGCACGGTCAGTTTGTTGATGTAGATATTACCCTTAAGGAGATCTCTCAACTTAAAAAGCTTTTTAAGAATAAATTAGTTAATATTCATCATACAAGAATTGAATATTAGTATGCTAATATTTCTTTAATCATATCACTAACTTTTTCTGCATTTGGTAGCATCGTGTGTTCTAAAGTAGAGTTTAGAGGTATTGCAGGCATATTTTCTGATCCCATCCCAAATACTGGTGCATCTAGATTCTCAAAGCAATTCTTCTGAATTCTTGCTGATAATGCCTGTGCAAATGAATTGTTATATGGTTCCTCTGTAAGTACTAGGCATTTTCCATGCTTATTGACAGTATTAAAAACCAGTTCTTCATCTAGGGGGAATATAGTTCTTATATCTATTATATCTATTTTTTCTTTATGATTTTTTGCTGCATTTAATGCCCAGTATACTCCCATGCCATACGTAATTATACACATTGTATTATCTGTATTTTTGCTTTCTAAAACTATTCTACCTTTACCGAAAGGTATTATATAATCTTTAGAAGGTTCAATTGTTTTAGCTTCTGAGGTTCCTTTGATTTTACTCCAATATAGACCTTTATGTTCTAGTATAACAACAGGATTAGGATCATAGTAAGCTGATTTTATAAGTCCTTTTAAATCGGCTCCTGTAGATGGGTACGCAATTTTTATGCCATTAATTTGAGAAAGAACAGATTCAACTGACGAGGAGTGGTAAGGCCCCCCGCTTCCATAGGCACCTATAGGAACACGGATAATACAACTTACAGGCCATTTTCCATTTGATAAATAATTAGAACGGCTTACCTCTGTGAAAAGTTGATTTAATCCTGGCCAGATATAGTCTGCAAATTGCACTTCCACTATAGGTTTTAGTCCTACCGCAGACATCCCAACAGTACTACCAATAATGAATGCTTCTTGAATAGGAGTATTAAATACTCTATTGTCTCCAAAAGTATCTGCCAGTGTTGCTGCTTCACGAAATACTCCCCCTAATCTTTTTCCAACATCTTGCCCATATAGTAAACATTCAGGATGTTCTGACATTAATTCCTGTATAGCAAATAGGGCAGAATCTACCATTACCGTAGGTTCTTTATCTTTTGGAGATCTTTTTCCTTCCTCTTTTAATATTTTGGTTGGAGCAAAATCATGAGTAAATAAATCTTCAGGTCTTGGATCTTCTGCTTTTATTGCTCTTTCATAATCAGAGTATACAGTATGTCTAGCCGATTCTTCAATATTTATTATCTCCTCTTTTGTGAATTTGTTTTGTAATAGTATATTCTTGAGTTTTGGGAAAGGATCTCTATTTTTTGCCTCTTCTAGATCATCTCTGTACCATTCCATTCTTACTCCGGAAGTATGATGGTTTAATAGAGGTACTTTAGCATGTATTAGGATAGCTGATCTTTTATTACGTATTTCTTTTAATGCTTTGTTAATAGTTTTATATGAATTTATAAAATCTGTTCCATCAATAGTGTATGTTTTTAAGCCAAATCCTTTAGCATAGTGTGTTGCATCAACAGCTCGCATTTCTGAAGCATGTGCTGATATATCCCATTCATTATCTTGTACTATGTATAAAATAGGTAATTTCTTAAGTGCTGCTATTTGGAAAGCTTCTGCTACTTCTCCTTCAGTAATTGCAGCATCTCCAAATGAACATACTACTACTGATTCTTTTCCTTTTTTAGGATTAATTAATCCTTCTTTTTCTTGATATTGTATACCCATTGCAATTCCTGTTGTAGGAATCGCTTGCATTCCAGTTGCGGATGATTGATGTGGAATTTTTGGGAATTTATCTCTTCTTAAAGAAGGGTGGGAGTAATATGTTCTTCCTCCAGAAAATGGATCCTCCTTTTTAGATAAAAGTTGTAACATTAGTTCATAAGGAGTCATACCGATACCAAGTAACATTGAATCATCTCTATAATAAGGAGCAGCCCAATCATTTTCTGTTAGTTGTAGACCAATTGCTAATTGTATTGCTTCATGACCTTTTGAAGTAGCGTGTACATATTTTGAGGTTGTTTCCGAGTTTTTTTCATAAATATCACTCATAGATCGAGCAGTACACATTAATTCATATGCTTTCTTGAGTATGTCCTTAGAAAGTTTATTACTCATAATCTATTTTTAAATTTATCTATTGCTGATCTTGTAAAATCTGAAAGAACTAATTTTCCACTACTTTCTGCTCTTTCTAATAGTAGATCGTCCCAATGCTCTGTGCCTTGCCACATTATTCTTTTTAATTCTTTCATAGCTTCGGGATTTGATTCAGATAAGGTAGAAGATAGTTTTTTAATTTCGATATCCATTTCTTGTGCTGAATCAAATACTTCCGAGTATAATCCTTTCTCTTTAGCCCAAGATGCATCAAACCATTTAGTAGCATTGATTGTCATTGCAGCGTATGCAGAGGTTCCTACTTTGTGTTCTACTGCTGGGCCAACTACAAATGGGCCAATTCCTATAGCAAGTTCTGAGAGTTTTACTGATGCAAACTTTGTAGCAAAACAATAGTCTGTGGCTGATGCCATTCCAACTCCACCTCCTACAGCCTTTCCTTGTACTCTGCCAATAATAAATTTTGGACATTTACGCGCTGCATTTATAACATTAGCAAAACCTGAGAAAAATTCTTTACCAGAATTTGCATCATTAATAGCTAATAATTCATCAAATGAAGCACCGGCGCAAAAAGCCCTTTCTCCACCACTTTGTAGAACAATTACTTTTATGTCAGTGTTATCCCCAGATTCTTTAATGGTATTAGCTAGCTTATTTAATATATTTGCTGGTAATGAGTTGCTTTGAGGATGAAAGAACTCTATGGTACCTATACCATTTTCTATTTTTAATTTTACGTATTCTTCCATTTTACGTATTTTAATCTTGATTAAATTTTTTTACCATTGTTAGTATAGTTGCAAGCATTACTGTCTCTCCTTCATCATCATATACATCTACTAGAAATTTTACAATTCCTTTAGCAATATCATCCTCATCTCTTTTTTCTTGTTCAATTTTTTCTTTTGCTGTAAATCGAACACTAATTGACATGCCAGGATAGACTGGTTTTGTAAATCTACATTCATCAATTCCATAATTTAAAAGAACAGGGCCTTTTGGAGGATCTACAAATAAGCCAGCAGCTTTTGACATTATAAAGTAGCCATGCGCTACTCTTTCAGTAAAAATGGTTCCATCTAATGAATTTTCATCCATATGAGCATAAAATTTATCACCACTAAGCTCTGCAAAATCTTCAATGTTATCTAGAGTTACTAAGTGTTTTTCTGTAATTACTGTATCTCCTATTTCAATCTCTTCAAAATGTTTTCTAAACACGTGTGGTCCTTTTGTGTTTTGTTCTCCACCAACTTGATACTGTTTAGTTAGCGCGGTGATTGTAGTTGGATGTCCTTGGATAGCAGTTCTTTGTAAATAATGCTTTACACCTCTTATTCCTCCCATTTCTTCACCACCACCAGCTCTACCTGGACCACCGTGTGTTAATAAAGGCATAGGAGATCCATGACCAGTACTTTCTTTAGCACAAGCTTCATTTAAAACTAATATTCTTCCGTGCATTGATGCGGCTCCCGATACAAATTTTTCTGCAATGTTCATATCATTAGTAATGATAGAACATACTAAAGATCCTTTTCCCATTCGAGCAAGTTCTATAGCTTCACTTATATTTTTATAGGGTAATATAGTAGATACAGGTCCAAAAGCCTCAATATTATGACAATCTGTTTTATTAAAAGGGTCATCATTTAAAAATAGGATAGGCGACATAAAAGCTCCCTTACTTTTTTCTGCTCCTATAACTTCAAAATCTTCTAAACTGCCAAAAATAATTTCTTGAGATTTAGATAGTTCTTGAACTTTTTCACTTACTTCTTCTTTTTGTTCATTACCTGCTAAAGATCCCATTCTTACCCCATCAACTGATGGATCTCCTATAGTTGTTTTGGCAAGTCTTTTTCCTAGTGCTATTTGCACATCTTCAACAAGTTTTTCAGGAACAATTATTCTTCTAATAGCAGTACACTTTTGTCCTGCTTTCACTGTCATTTCTTTTTGTACTTCTTTTATAAAAAGATCAAATTCTGCAGTACCAGTAACCGCATCCTCTCCTAAGACAGAACAGTTTAAAGAATCTGCTTCCATATTAAATGGCACTGCTTCTTCTACAATTTTTGGATGTGACTTTAACATTCTTCCTGTGGATGCACTTCCTGTAAAGGTAACTATATCTTCAGACGTAATAGAATCTAATATTCCTCTTGCACTTCCACATATTAGTTGTAGGCTTCCTTCCGGAAGTATTTTAGAATCTATAATTTCCCTAACCATAAATTCAGTTAGGTATGAAGTCAGTGTAGCAGGTTTAACAATAGCAGGAACTCCTGCCATTAGATTAACAGCAATCTTTTCTAACATTCCCCAAATAGGAAAATTGAATGCATTAATGTGAATCGCTACCCCTTGTCTTGGCACCATTATATGATGCCCAATGAAAGTTCCATTTTTTGATAGTGCTGCTGCACCTCCCTCAACATGATAAGGAAGATCAGGGAATTGTCTCCTAAGTGATGCATTTGCAAATAGATTTCCTATTCCTCCTTCAATATCTATCCAGCTATCAATTTTTGTTGCACCTGTTTGGAAACTTACTGGATAAAATTTGTTTTTTATTGAATGAAGATGGAGAGCTAATGATTTTAGCATTAATCCTCTTTCTTGGAAAGTCATCTTTCTAAGAGCGGGACCGCCTACTTTTCTGGAATAATTCATCATTTCAGAGAAGTCTAAACCTTTTGAACATGCAGTTCCAATTTGATTACCATTTATAGCATTATATAGTGGAGTTCCCTCTCCATCTCCAGTAATCCATTTTCCTAATGCATAATTTTCGTAATTATTCATTTATTCAATTATTAATTTTTTTTCTACTGTTCCATCATCGTAGATGTAGAGTAGGGGAATGTTTCTTCTGTAAGGTATTTCTTGTCCTAACATATCCGTAGTTTTACTCAATTTCTTAATAGTATTCCTCTCAACATCTATTATATTGGTGGTTGTATATGCATTTATAGTGAATCCTGTACCAACTGTACATCCATTAGCATCAATTACTATAACATCATATGAGCCAGGCGTTAAATTAACTTGTGGATTAGTTGTCCCTCCATTACCCCAAAGGTAAGTATAAGTGCCAGTACCTCCTTGTACGAAAGCAGTGGCTGAGCCATCATTCAATATAGAAGTCTCATCAGTAGTAGTTACTGAAATATTTAAAGCAGTAGGTTCTGTAATAGTTACAGATGTATTTGCTGAACATCCGTTAATATCTGTTACATCTACAAAATAAGTTCCTACAGTTAAATTTGAAAACGTTCCACTAGCTTGAGACAGCCCTCCTCCCAAAGAATATTGATAAGGAGATACACCTCCATTAGCTGTCGCTACTACACTACCATCTGCATATCCATAACAAGATATGTTAGAAGTAGAAACCGAAGTATTTACATATGTACAGGAACTGTCATCTATTGTTGCTAAATAATCATAATTACAAGCAAGAGAATCTGTACATCCTGGCACTATACAATTCAAACTAAATGAAGTCTGAGGGTCAATAAAATAATTTGCAGTAGCATACGCTATATCATCTACATCTATGCAGGTTAAATTAGGATTACTGGAGGCATTGAAGGCATATGTGAAGTTAATTCCATTTCTTGCATCAAGACTTGAAAGGTTATTATGACTACAAGCTAGATTGATCAAAACAGGATTTTGACTTACATCAAGATAAGTAATTTGATTATAGTAACACGCTAAAGCTACTAAAGCAGTATTCTGACTTACATCAAGACTTGTTAACTGATTTTGGTCACAAGAGAAACTCGTTAGTGCGATACATCCACTAACATCAAGACTTGTAAGTTGATTTCCTGTACAATTGATATCAGTTAAATAAGTATTGTTACTAAGATTAAGACTGCTAATCTGTGTAAAAACAATAGAGAAATCAACTAATGAAGTAAATCCTTCAATTCCTGTTAAGTCAGAAATATTAGAAATACTAATCGAGTTTATTCCATTTAAACCTAATATAGTTACCGTATTAATATTAACAGTAAGTACAGAATCATCATTAGCTATTCCATTCCCCATTCCATTAGCCTCTAAATAAGCTTCAAAATTATCATCAGGCACATAAGTTTGTTGTCCTAAAACTACCATAGGCAAGCAAAGTAATATAAGTAGTAGTTTTTTCATTTTGTTTTTTTCCAAGTATCAAAAGTAATTTTTTGTTTTTCTTTTCTATTTTCCTCAACTTTAGTAAGTGGTTCACATTCTTTCATTAATGTTTTACATTCTTGAGGCAGTTGCTGATACAGCTCTGTTCCTTTTGTTTTCCATTTAATCATATCATCTGAAACATTTCCTTTTATTTTTGCAGGGTTTCCAACCACAATTTTTCGATCAGGAATTTGCATTTCTCCTTTTACAAAACAAAGCGCTCCAACAATACATTCAGCTCCAATATTTGCATCATCCATAATTACTGCATTCATGCCAATAAGTGAATTATTTCCAATGTTTGCGCCATGAATAATAGCACCATGGCCAATATGTGCATTCTCTTCTAATATTACATCTTTTCCTGGAAATATATGTACTATACAATTATCTTGAATATTACAACCATCTTTAACTGTAATCTGTCCCCAGTCACCTCTAAGAGATGCTCCAGGGCCTACATACACATCCTTACCTATTATAACATTTCCAATTATTGTTGCTTCCTTATGTATAAATGAGGAGGGGTCTATTACAGGTTTATATCCATTAAATTCATAAATCATATTATACTTTTTCAATTATTGTTGCATAACCTTGTCCAACTCCAATACACATAGTTACTAAGGCATATTTTTTGTTTTGCTTTTTTAACTCTATTGCAGCTGTTTGCAAAATTCTTGTTCCACTTACACCTAAAGGGTGACCAATTGCTATAGCTCCTCCATTTGGATTGATTCTAGGGTCATCATCTTGTAATCCCCATACTCTAACACATGCTAATGCTTGAGCAGAAAAAGCTTCATTTATTTCAATGATATCTATATCTTGCATATCTAATCCTGCTTTCATAAGTGCTTTATTTGAAGCTTCCACAGGCCCTATTCCCATAATTTTTGGTTCTACACCTACAACTGCTGAACTTACAATTTTTGCCATAGGAGTGAGGTTATTCTCTTTCACTCCTTTATCAGAAGCTAATAGCATAGCTGCAGCTCCATCATTTAAACCTGATGAATTTCCTGCTGTTACAGTTCCACCATCTTTTTTAAATGCAGTACGTAATTTACTTAAAATTTCTAATGAAGTATTTCCTTTAATAAATTCATCATGATTAAAGATGATTGGATCTTTTTTCCTTTGAGGGATCTCAACGGATACAATTTCTTCTAACAATCTTCCTGAGCATTGTGCATTTGTTGCTTTTATTTGTGAATTATAAGCAAATTTGTCTTGATCTTCACGAGAGATATTATATTTTTCTGCTAAATTTTCTGCTGTATTACCCATTCCATCTACTCCGTAAAGTTCTTTCATTTTTGGGTTAATAAAACGCCAGCCAAAGGAAGAGTCATGCATTTGAGCATCTCTACCAAAAGCTTTAGATACTTTAGAGATCACCCATGGGCCTCTTGTCATATTTTCTACTCCACCTGAAATAAATAAATCTCCGTCTCCTGCTGAAATAGCCCTATGAGCATGTATAACTGCTGACATCCCTGAAGCACATAAACGATTCACAGTTTCTCCTGGCACTGTGAATGGGATTCCTGCCAGTAATAGAGACATACGTGCTACATTTCTATTGTCCTCCCCAGCTTGATTAGCACAGCCTATTATGACGTCGTCAATTTTTCTAGTGTCAATACCTGTTCGTGCTATTATCTCTTTAATAGGTATTGCCCCTAGGTCATCGGTTCTTATATCTTTTAATGTGCCTCCAAAATTACCAATTGGAGTTCGAATTGCATCAATTATATATGTACTCATAGTTATTCTATAATTATTTTTTTACTTACTGTTTTATCATCATATATATAAAATATAGGCTGATTATTTTTGTCACTTATTTCCTGGCCTAATAGATTGATGATTTTTAGTACTTTCTTGTTTTCTTTTTCTGATTCAGTGATGTTATTAGGTGAATTGATTAAGCCATTTATATCATATCTAGAAAAAAACTTCCATATTTCTTCAGATGCATTTATATCATAATTTGTAATACCATTACTATTTGGAAAATTACTACCAGGCCACGTATGTCCACCTCCTATTATTTTGAATAACTCAGTAGTCACTCCGTTATTTCCATTATTATATACTATATGTTCAACACTACTCGAATCTCCTAGAATTAAATCTGGTATTACTGTAGTATCTGCAACTAGATTACAATTGTTATAATTCCTCCAATATTCTATTCCTGGAAGGATAATATTAAATGGTACTCTTAGATCATCTGTCCCGTGAATTTCCATTACTGGTGTTGGATGCGCAGGATTACAGGAGAGGTGTTGATATGAAGTCATTACGCCAGTAACAGATGCTATAGCAGCTATTTTATTACTCATATTACTACATGCTAAATAATAACTCATAGACCCTCCGTTAGACATTCCACAAGAATATACTTTATTTATGTCAATATTGTAAAGGTTATTTACTAAATGAGTATACAATTCACTTATAAAACCAATATCATCTATATTAGATTGACCATAATTCCAATGTGTTACACCAGTACTGTCTAATAGTCCTTGAGGATATACAATAATAAAATTAGCTGTATCTGAAATATCTCTAAAATCTGCATGATACATTGCAGAAAAAGAAATTCCTGTTCTGCCATGAAAATTAAAAACTAATGGAGTAGGTGTTGATTGATTATAAACTGCAGGAATATAAGTGATGAAATGTCGGTATGTTCCATTAAAATCTATACTATCATTTATTATTTGCTGTGATGTCGCAAAAAAAGGAATACAAAATAATATGACAACAATTTTTCTCATTTTATACATATTTCATCTATACAGTCCACTTGTTTTTCGTTTTATATACCTTGCCCTCAAATTGTGCAACTTCAATATTTTTTTGATTAGTGATACTGATACTATAGTTAGCATATTTTTCTTCTTTATTTATTTCTTTAGTTGTTGCAATCAGAATATCACCTGTTTCAACTTTTTTTATGTGAGAGATAGTAGTCTCAATAGATAATGATTGTATGCCATCTGAATTAGCAGCAAAAGCTAATGCACTATCTGCTAAGGAATAAGAGATGCCACCATGAGCAATCCCAAATCCATTAGTCATTTCCTCTCTTATAGTCATTTTTAATTTGCAAAAACCTTTTGTAATTTCTATGACTTCGATTCCTAACCATTTGCTAAAAGCATCATTATTAATCATCTTGTCCACAACCATTTTTGCTAATTCCATTAATAGAACTTTTTATTTTCCTTAACCATTTTTCTTAATAAGGGAGAGGGTCTGTATCTATCTTCACCATATTCTTCTTGCAAATCTTGTAATTGTTTTAGAACATTGTCTATCCCTATTTCATCAGCCCAGTGTAGTAACCCTTTGGGGTAGTTTACTCCTTTTGTCATAGCTAAGTCAATATCTTCTTTAGTTGCAATATTTAGAAAAACTGCATCAGCAGCTTCGTTAATTAGCATTGAGAGTATTCTCCAGAGAATTTTTTTTGCTAAGCCTCTATCTTTTGTTGGTTGTGGTATTTCCTTGGAGTAATCATAATATCCTCTATTTGACTTTCTACCTAAGTAGCCAGCTTCCATCATTCTCCTTTGTGTAAATGAAGGTTTGTATCTAGGGTCATAATAGAATGCAGAAAAGACTGTTTCAGTTACAGTATAATTAATATCATTTCCTATATAGTCCATTAATTCAAAAGGTCCCATACGGAAACCTCCTATTTCTTTTAGAGACCAGTCTATGGTAGAAAAATTAGCAATCCCTTCTTCATATATTCTAATAGCTTCACCATAAAATGGACGTGCTACTCTGTTTACAATAAAACCTGGAGTGTCTTTTGCAATTACGGTAGTCTTACCCCATTTATCTATTATGTTTTTGGTATTTTTTAAGGTTTCATCTGAAGTTTGTACTGCAGGAATAATTTCAACAAGAGGCATTAAAGGAGCAGGATTAAAAAAATGTATTCCGATAACTCTTTCTGCTTTTTTACAAGCACCTGCAATAGAAGCAATAGACAATGAGGAGGTGTTAGATGCAAGTATGCAATCTTCATGCACTAGTTTATCTATTTCTCTAAATATTTTTCGTTTAACTTCAAGATTTTCAATTATAGCTTCAATAATTAATCCGCTGTTTTTAATTTCTTTAATATCTTTTGTGAATTTAATTCTAGATACAATATTTTCTTTTTCTTCTCTAGAGATTCTGTCTTTTTCAAATAGGCGATTAAGGATTTTATGTAGTTTTTTTGTTGCATTTTCTATAGCTCCATCAAAATTGTCATATAGACAAACTTCATGGCCTTGTGTAGCAGCTATTTGTGCTATTCCAGAACCCATTGTTCCAGCACCAATTACACTTACTTTAATCATCTTATTTGCCTTTAAATTTAGGTTTTCTTTTTTCTAGAAAAGCTTGCACTCCTTCTTTGAAATCAGCAGTATTTGCAGCAGTTACTTGACATTTATCCTCAATTGTTAATTGATCTTCTAAGTCATTATTGATTGAAGCATTAAGTAATTTTTTTGTTAGCCCCAATCCCTTAGTAGGCATTTTAGATAGTTTGCTAACAAGACTCCAGCTTTCTAATTCAAATTTTTCATCGGAGTAGGTTTTGTAAATCATTCCCATTGTTTCTGCATCTTTAGCAAGTATTGGTTCTCCACTCATCATTAAGGCTGTTGCTTTTTGCATGCCTACTAATCTAGGTAGAAAGAAGGTTGCCCCACTATCAGGAATTAATCCTATTTTACTAAAGGCTTGTACAAAAGAGGCACTTTCTGTAGCAACAATAATATCACAGGCAAGAGCTATACTAGCTCCAGCACCAGCAGCGACACCATTTACAGCAGCTACAATTGGTTTTTCTATGTTCCTAATTTTTCTAATAATTGGATTATAGTGTTCTTGTATAATTGTACTTATACTTGGTATAGAAGGATCTATTGCTTCTGTTAAATCTTGTCCAGCGCAGAAAGCCTTTCCTGTTGCAGTAATCATTATTGAACGGACATTATCATTTTCTCGACATTGCTCTAGTACGTCTTGTAATTGTAGCGCCATCTCTCTTATAAAGGAGTGGTATTTTTCAGGTCTGTCTAATGTTATTTTACCTACACCGTCTATAATTTCAAATTTTATCATTACTTAAAATTTTAGATAGCTAAAGTACGAAAAATTAAGTTTTAAATACATTTAAAGAACTCGAAAGGCTCTAGGCAGTCTAAGCATTTATACATTGATTTACAGGCAGTAGCACCAAACTCACTAATTAGTTCTACTTTCTTAGAATTACATTGTGGACATATAACAATGTTATCAGGTGGAGATATGCCATATTTCTTAAGTTTTTCTTTTGTAGCATTAGTCATCCAATCTGTGGTCCAGGCAGGAGAATAAACAAGTTCTATTTTAAAGTTATTAATGCCATTTTCTTTAAGACAGTATTCTATATCATCTGTAAATGTTTTAACAGCTGGGCAGCCAGAATAAGTCGGTGTTAAGAATATAGTATAAAATTTATTATTAAATGTAACATTTCGTATAACTCCTAGTTCCACCACTGAAATTACAGGTATTTCAGGATCAGGAACTGTATTTAACAACTCCCATATATGTTCTGTTTTACCATTTTGCATCTGGATATGCTCTAGGTAAAAATTGCATCTCAGCTAGTAAAAACCCAAGGTACTCTGTGTGTATCCCCTTCTTGCTGCCAGTTGCCATATAACCATCTTTTGGTTTCTTTAATTTTGCTTCCTTTAGTGTATTAACAATCAATTTTTCCCACTTGATTTTTAATTTACTATTATCGACGCCGACACCAATTTCTAGCATATTTTTATCAATATCATCCATTTCAAAAAATTCACCTGTAAATTGCCATAAAAAGTTTAAAGATTCTTGTGCTTTTACATTACTTTCTTGTGTGCCATCTCCTAGACGTATTAGCCAGTTTCTAGAATGACGTAAATGATATTTAACTTCTTTTAATGATTTTGCAGCTAACGCGCTTAAAGTTTCATCTTTACTGTTTGAGAGTACTTCGTAAAATAATAGACTAAAATTATGATAAAGGAAATTTCTAACAGTAGTTGTTCCAAAATGCCCGTTTTCTTGTTCTGTTAGTTGATAATTGAAAAATTCTCTTTCATTTCTATTAAATGCCAAATCATCTGCTGTTTTTTTTTGACTTATTTGAGCTGCATACTGATATAATCCATTTGCTTGGCCAAATAGATCTAGAGAGATATTTGACATCGCAATATCTTCTTCTAATGTTGGTCCTTTCGTGCACCATTCAGACATCCTTTGGCCTAAAATTAATGAGCTGTCAGCGATACGTAATGTATAAAGAAATAAGCTGTTCATATGATTTAGATGTGTTTAGCCCCATCGGGTAAGGTGTAAAATGTAGGATGTCTGTATATCTTGTCATTAGATGGATCAAAAAATGCTTCACTATCTTCTGATTCTGATGATATAATATTAATAGATTTAACTACCCATATACATGATCCTTCATTTCTTCTTGTATAAAGTTCTCTTGCATTCTCTAATGCCATTATTTTGTCAGACGCATGTACATTGCCTACATGTTTGTGTGCAAGACCATTCTTACTTTGAATAAATACCTCCCAAACTGTTGTATTTGCTGTCATATAGTTGAAAATTAGTTTGTAATTTGTTTTCGCGCATATTCTTTAGCTGCATCTCTAACCCATTTACCTTCATTAAAAGCTTTTTTATGATGAGCTAATCTCTGTTTGTTACAAGGACCATTACCATTTACTACATTCCAAAATTCTTCCCAATCCATTTCACCAAAATCATAGTGGCCTCTTTCTTCATTCCATTTTAGGTCGGGATCGGGAATCTTTAAACTAATAACTTCAGCTTGTCCAACTGTTTTATCAATGAAGCTTTGTCGTAATTCATCATTAGTTTGTCTTTTAATTTTCCATTTCATTGCGTTTCCGGTTCTTGGAGAGTCAGAATCTTGCGGTCCAAACATCATAATCGATGGCCACCAGAACCTATTTAAAGCATCTTGTGCCATAGCTTTTTGTTCATCAGTTCCTTTAGCCATCTCTGCCATTATTTCATAACCTTGCCTTTGATGAAAACTTTCTTCTTTGCATATTTTAACCATTGCTCTTGAATAAGGGCCATATGAAGTTCTTTGCAATGAAACTTGATTAACTATAGCAGCGCCATCAACCAGCCATCCTATAGCTCCCATATCAGCCCAGCTTAAAGTCGGGTAATTAAATATAGAGGAGTACTTGGCTTTTTCATCATGTAATTGTTTTACAAGTTCTTGTCTGCTTATCCCTAAAGTTTCACAGGCCGAGTATAAGTATAAACCGTGACCTGCTTCGTCTTGCACTTTAGCTAGTAATATCATTTTTGCTCTTAATGAGGGTGCTCTAGTGATCCAGTTACCTTCGGGCTGCATGCCTATAACTTCAGAGTGCGCATGTTGAGATATTTGCCTTATAAGATGTTGTCTATACTTTTCAGGCATCCAGTCTTTAGGTTCAATTTTTTTTTCTAATTCTATTTTTTCTTGAAATTTTTTTTCATCCATATATTTAAACGTTAAATTGCAAATTTAAGAATTTATGTTTTTATAATTGTGATATTTACTTATAATATAATGATCATTTTTTGATAAAATAGTATTTTTGTGAATTAAATTTAGTGATTTATATGAGTAAGTTTTATTCCTTAAAAGTTCAAGAGATAGATTCTTTAACAGTTGATTCTGTTAATATTACATTTGCAGATTATAATACAGATGTTTTTAAATTTATATCAGGTCAGTATATTACGTTACGTCAAAAAATTAATGATCAGGAAGTTAGAAGGTCTTATTCTTTATCATCCCAACCAGGTAATTCGCTTGAAATAGGTGTTAAACGAATTGAGAATGGTTTAATGTCTACTTTTCTTACTAAAAAATTAAAAGTTGGTGATTATATAGATGTAATGGAGCCTTGTGGAAACTTTTATTTAGAGTCTAAGGGAAAAGGTAGTCACTATGTAGGTATTTGTGCTGGAAGTGGTATTACTCCAATTTTATCTATGATTAAAGATGTTATTCAAAATGAACCTGATAGCTACTTTACATTAATTTACGGAAATCAGCGTAGTAATAGTGTCATGTTTGCAGAAGATCTAAGATCTTTAGAAAATAATTTTCAGAGTCAATTATTTATTCATTATTTTTTCTCAAGAGAAAATATTGCTGATTGTATTAAGGGTAGAATTGATAATAATTCATTAGAAAATTTATGTGCAACCAATAGTATTTTAAAAGATGCTGATTCTTATTTTTTATGTGGACCTGGTGAGATGATAGATAATGTTAGTAGTTTCTTATTAGATTTGGGTATTGAAGAAAGTAAAGTGCATTTTGAGAGATTTTATACAGATTCTACTAAAAAGGAGGTTCTGAAAAACAGAGTTGATGATGAAATAATCTCTAATGTTACAGTATCAGTAGATGGAGATGATTTTTCATTTGAGTTGTCTTCTAAAGGAGATACAATATTAGACGCAGCAATGAATGCTGGGGCTGATGTTCCATTCTCTTGCAAAGGTGGTGTTTGTTGCGTGTGTAAGGCTAAAGTAATTGAGGGGGAGGTTGTAATGGATCAAAACTTTTCTTTATCTCAAGATGAAGTAGAAGAAGGTTATATATTGAGTTGCCAGTCTCGTCCTAAATCAGAAAATTTGATTGTAGATTTCGATGAAGTTTAGACACTGTTTTTTCGGTTCTCTTTTAAATTTTCTTAATTCCTTTAGCTTTTTAACTTAGGGTCTAAAGCATCTCTTGATGCTTCAGCAATCATATTGTAGATAGTAATAGTTAAGAATATTGCAACCCCAGGGTATATAATAAGCCACCAAGCCTCTAAGTTTTGTCTACCCAGGTTGAGTAGTGACCCCCAAGTTACAATATCAGTAGGCACTCCTATACCTAGAAAAGAGAGCCCGCTTTCAATTAATATAGCGGAAGCAATTCCAAATGCAATACTAACAAATACAGGAGCTAATGAATTCGGTAATGCATGTTTAAATATTGTTCTAACTGATGAAAATCCTAGTGACTCAGCTGCTTGAACAAATTCTAATGAACGTATCCTTAGAAATTCAGCTCTAGTAAATCTTGCAATACCTGTCCAGCTAGTAAGTCCAATAATTATCATAACAATCCAAATGCTTCTTTCTACAACAGCAGTAACTGTAATAATTAATATTAGTCTTGGGATTGAATTGAGGAGCTCAATACCTCTTGAAACGAATGCGTCTATTGGGATGCTTGTCTCTTCCTGAAGATATTTAAACTGCAAAATTATACTTGCTTTTCGAAATATGGAAATTGTAGTAAGTATGACTGCGATACTGATTAACATTTGTAATGTCCCATTCCCAATGCTTTCTCCAAATGCTTCTGCTAAGATGTACTTTCTATGTCCAAATCCATAGAATATTCCCATAAATATACCAATTAACGTCAACCAGTATTTAGCTCTAGGCATTCGCAATTTTGTATCCCCAAAAAATCCAGCAAGTGCACCTAAAACAATTCCAATTATTGAGGCTATTCCCATGGACACTATACCTACCATAAGAGATATTCTTGTTCCATGTATTAGGCCTGCAGCTAAGTCTCTTCCAATACCATCTGTTCCTAATATATGCCTGAATTTTGCAGGAGCATCTATTATTTTTCCTTCTTTATTTTTAAATCTTTGTTTACCATTTGGAGAGACATAGTCTCTGTTATATCGGTCCATAGTTTCTGGAGAGTAGGGAATAGGTGCCCATATAACTTTTTCAAATTCTAGCATTCTCCAGTCCGTAATATCATATTGCAATACTTCTTCTAGCCCTCCATCTTTGTTAAAAATTGAATCTGTTCTGCTTGATTCAGCAAATGCAGGATATAATTTTTGTCCTTTATATTTTGCATATAATGGTCTTTCATTAGCAATATAAGGGGCAAAGACAGCAATACCTATAAGTAAGAATAGTAAATAAAGACACACTAGTGCAATTTTATTTTTTTTGAATTGAGACCAAGCATATTTTTTAAATGAAAAATTTGTATTTGTATTTTGCATAATTTTATTTATATGAAATTCTTGGATCTACTACAGCATAAAGAATATCTGAAACTAAATATCCAATCATAGTTAAGAATCCAGATAATGTAAATACGGTAATAATCATAGGGTAATCATAATTTAAAATAGAATTATATATTTCTACTCCCATACCAGGAATAGAAAATATAACTTCAATTATGATACTTCCTCCAATTGCTGCAGGAAATATAGCTGCAAAAACCGTAATAACTGGAAGTAATGAATTTCTGAGCGCATGTTTAAGTATTACTTTCTTCTCATCTAAACCTTTAGCTCTTGCAGTTCTTATGTAATCCTGACTAACTATGTCAATCATACCTACTCTCATAATTCTACTTAAAAAAGCAAATGATCCATATGTATATGTGATAATTGGAAGTATTAAATATGGCATTCTGTGTTTAATTTTTGTCCAAAAACTCCATTCGGGATCAAATACCGTTGGGTCTTGAATACCTGATACAGGGAACCAAGCAAGATTGTCAGGGTTTGCAAACTGTAATAATAAAAGTGTTGCAATAAAAAAGGATGGCATTGAATACAAAATAAATAATATTAAAGATGTCCCTTTATCTGCAAATGAATCTTTTTTATATGCTGAGTAAATGCCAATAGGAATACTAACTAGATATGCTAAAAATATAGAAATAAGAGATAAAGAAAAGGATATACCTATTTTTTGCCAGATTTTATCTTGAATAGGTTGGTTGTCGATATATGATATTCCGAAATCACCTCTTAGAAGCCCTTTTCTTTGATCATTATCTCCTAAAAGCCATAAATGGTACTGGTTTTTTGTTCCATACCAATTAATAGAAGGTATATATGTCTTCCATTTTGTTGAATTATTAAATAGATTAGATCTACTTGCTTTTACGTTTATTAGGTATTTATCTAAAGTCTTAAGAAAAGAGTTTTCAGAGACTAAATTTGTCATTGTATCTAATTTAGCCTCTACAAGTTTTTGATCAGAAGTTTCTAGTAGACTGGTTATTTCAAATCCAAATTTATTTATTTTCTCTTTAGTTTTATTTAAATCTAAAGACTTATTAGCAATAATATCTTTTATGTTGATTTGCTCATGTGCTTTTTGTAATTTTAATATATCAAGATAATATTGTGAAACAGCACCCCAATTTCCACTTTGATGTGTAAGAGCTTCCAGATTTGCTTTATGGCTTCTATCTTCTATTTTGTAAAGGGTGTCAGAAGTAGCAATGTCTGACACACTGAAATAAAAGATAGGCAGATCTAGACCTAATTTTTTTCTAAGTTCTTGACGAATTTTTTTTGATGCTCCTGATTGTTGTTGTGCAGCTCCTTCGCTTTCAGATGATTTTGCTAGTCTATCTATTGGATCTCCTGGTGCATTTATACTAATTATAAATGATAACAATGATATTGCTACTAGCATTGGTATAAAAGTTATTATTCTTTTTATTGCGTATTTAAACATTTCTTAATTTAATATATTAAAGTGTCTGGTCAGTATTATTAGAAATAAAGTTTGTGTTTAGCTCAAGGTTGTTTAACATGACTCCAGGAAATTCATAAAACATATCTCTATTGTTAAATCTTTTATGTATTGCAAACTTTCTTTTTGAAATATATAAAAATACATATGGTTGCTCTGTATATATTTTTGCTTGTAATTTTAAAAGCGCATTTTTATGTGTTTCATAGTCTATCGTATTATTTGCTTCTTCAATTAGTGCATCACTTTCTGCATCTCCAAAACCACAAAAGTTAGATCCTTTATTAACCCATGAGGCTGTATGCCAAAGTTGTACTGGGTTTGAATAAGCAGCACTACTACCCCAGCCTCCTAGCATGGCATCAAATTTATGATCTCCTGCATTTTTATAAAATAAAGAGAAGTCCATAGGAGTAGGATCAGCAACTATACCAGCTTTATACATACTCTCTTTCATCATAAGAACAATTTCTGTTGAAATTGGAGAAGACATATAACTAAATTTAAAAATAAAAGGCGTTTTTACACCATTAATGACTTTATCTCTAATGTTATCTCCGTCTGTGTCTTTCCATCCAGCTTCATCTAGTAATATTTTTGCTTTTTCAATATCTATTGGTATAGGTTGTAGAGTATCATTGTAGGTTTTCTTTAAAGGAGAGATGTTGGCGGTGATTCTGGTAGCTTTTCCGTGCATCATTACTGAAATAATCTCATCTACTGGAATAGTGTGGGCGATTGCTCTTCTTACTTTCCTATCAACAAAAAAAGGTTTGTGTTTTATTCCATCTGGTTTCATATTTAAGCCAATGTAAGACATTCCATATCTATCAAGAAAGTCAGAATCATAATTATTATTGAAATAATCTCTTTCTTGAAGTTTCATTAGTTTAACCGTTCCAATACTAGTAGTGACATCAATTTCTTGATTTTTTAAGGCAAGATATGATGAGGCATCTTCTTTTATAACTTTAAAAATAATTTTTTCTGGATATGCTTTATTATATGCAGATGTATCTTTAGCACCCCACCAATTTTCTTTTCTTGTTAAAGTTATATATTGACTTGCTTCCCATTCTGTAACTTTGTATGGACCAAGTCCTCTTAGGTTTTCTGGTTTAAAACTGTTATCTGCATTATTAAAATTGTTAAACCAATCAGCTATTTCATCAGTCTCTTTAAAGTTTTTATTTAAAATCTCTTCAAAAGAAATATTATCAAGTATTCCTTCTGGGTCCCAGAAATTTTTTTGTTGAAGATAAATACCTCCCATAATAGTTTTTGCAGTCCATTTTATATCTTGTGCACGCATAGAAAATTTTAAAGGATTCTCTGGGTCTGCATCAACAGATTTAATTACTGAATTGTAAATTGGTCGTATCTGAGAGTTATTAGTTAGATGACATAACATAATTTTTGTTGAGAATATAACATCTTCAGCAGTAAGCTGAGTACCATCATCCCATTTAATATTATCCTTTAGTTCAAAATAGAATGTTTTATTATCTTTTGAAGAATTTGGCAATTCCGTTATTAATGTTGGTATATAATCTAATGATTTTAAGTCTAAACGTAATAATGTCTTTTGTGTATAGCTAAATATGTAAGATCTCATTACAGAATTATTGTTAAATGGATGTAATCCATCTGGTTGAGAAAGTATGTGCGAGATAACAGTGTTTTGAGATAAATCTCGTTTGTTTACACAAGAAGTTATTATAAATGTCAGTAAAAGTATACTAAGTATTTTTTTTGTCATAATTTCTTATTAGATATGCAAATATAACATTTGGTTAAAATAATTTATGAAATTATCGATTGAAATTTTAATAAGTAAATTAACTTATATAATTTGTCAAAAATTATATAATTAGTATAAATTTGCAATCCCTTAAAAATTGTTTTTTGATATATTTTGGAGAGGTGCCGGAGTGGCCGAACGGGGCTCCCTGCTAAGGAGTTGTGCGCTTACGCGTACCGGGGGTTCGAATCCCTTCCTCTCCGCAAAATAAAAAGTTCATCTTTTTGTTTGTGATTGTAAAAAAACTATAGTTTTGCAGTCCAAATTTTTCGGGGTATAGCGTAGCCCGGTTATCGCGCCTGCTTTGGGAGCAGGAGGTCGCAGGTTCGAATCCTGCTACCCCGACTTTTTCTTCATGTTTCTTTATTAAATTTCTATAGATTTTCCCTATGAAAAAACCACTCCTTTTGTTATTATTTCTTTTCCCAATAATTTTATT
>MDTB01012910.1_pt1 | contig 70933 bp, 64 predicted proteins | sample 811161 | NCBI WGS metagenome assembly MDTB01 (sample SAMN05326650, study PRJNA326480) | marine metagenome | isolation source: seawater | place: Mediterranean Sea | collected 2009 | reverse complement strand
GGCTCCACCAACATAATTTATATTTTGCATATCAGCATTTTTAGAATTCATAAGTTTATCATAATTTTTATGAAGAGGCATTCTCCACACTTTCTCCTCTACTTTTTCACCAGCACTAAAAATTTGTTTAGATAACTTATCATCATTAGAAAAAAGTCCTGCATATTCTGAACCCAAACACACTATGATTGCTCCTGTCAACGTTGCTAAATCTACTATGAACTTTGGTTTAAATTTTTCCTCAGTAAATGTTAAAGCGTCAGCTAAAACTAATCGACCTTCTGCATCTGTATTTAATACTTCTATAGTTTTTCCACTGTAAGATTTAACGATATCTCCAGGCCTTTGAGCATCTCCACTTACCATATTTTCTACAAGTCCTACCACACCAACAGCATTTATTTTTGCTTTTCTTAATGCCAAACTTTTCATTAGACCAACAACAGTAGCTGAACCTGCCATATCATAGGTCATGTCTTCCATAAATCTTGCAGGTTTTAATGAATAACCACCAGTATCAAAACAAACTCCTTTTCCAACGAAAGCTAAAGGTTTAGAATTATTTTTTGCTCCATTCCATTCCATTGTTACGAGGTATGATCCTCTGATACTTCCCTGTCCTACGCCAAGCAAAGCATGCATGCCAAGTCTTTTTAATTTTTTTTCATCATATATATTTATTTTTAAACCATCTTTTCTAAGTGAACTCAGTCTTTTTGCATATTCATCAGGATGTAAAATATTTCCTGGTTCAGAAACTAAATCTCTTGCATAGAAAGTACCTTCTTCTAAAGCCTTAAATTTTAATTGACTCTGTGCTGAAGGTTTATTTTTATTTCCTTGTACGTTAATAGAAATAAGTCTTGTTTCTTTTTTTGTTTTATATTTATTAAACTCGTAAGATTTTAATTTAAGTCCGTGAAGGAAGTGACCCAAAAAATTATCATTTTTACTTACTATGGTATCAGAGTGAATAAAATATTCACTATTCTTTCCGTAGTTTATACGACCATAAAATTCTGCTCCTAAGTTTTCTATATCAAAAGTTTTTAAATTATTCTTAATTGATACTAAAACTATTTTCTTTTTTGAGCTCATCTCAAAAACGAATAAATTTTTTTTTAAATCACTAGTTTTTAATAAATCATTTATGTATGAAAACTCAGAATTTGAAAGATGTTTTTTTAGACCACTAACGCTGAATTTTTCGTTTGAAAATAGGACTAGATTAGCAGAGAGATTGCTAACCTTTGTTTTTGAATAATTAATTTTAATAGACATAATTTTTAAATACACACTAATAGGTTTGAATGGTATATATGTGCAAATATATCAGATTTCAATGGACAATTAGACATACTGTACTATCATAGGTTGAGTTTTAATTAAAGTTGCATTATTTTATATCAAATTTTCATGCTTAAAAACAAAATTTATAAGTACCTTACTCTAGAAATATTTAAATCATTTTTGACTATTTTATTTGCTTTTACTACTATTGCTTGGACGGTTAGAGCGGTAAATTTTTTAGATTTAATGGTAGAAGACGGATATTCTGTCTTAGTTTACCTGCAGTACTCATTTTATAACATTACAACAATACTAGCCAGATTTATTCCACTTTCATTTCTATTTGCTCTTATCATATCAATTTTAAAATTTGAGAGACAGCATGAACTTATAATTTTATGGACTTCGGGACTTAGTAAAATAAAAATAGTAAACCTTTTCTTCTTTATCTCAATCATTATAACCATAATACAAATTTTGTGGTCTGTGGTGATTACTCCTACGACATTAAATAAGTCTCGCCATCTTTTAAGAACTTCTGGAGTAGAGCTTATTTCATCAGTTATTAGGTCCAAAGATTTCAGTGATACGTTTGAAGCAATAACTTTTTATGTTGAGGAAAAAAATGAAGACAACGAAATGAAAAATATTTTTATTAGAGATAACACAAATGCTCTTGGAACTATAGTTTCCGAAAGTAGCCAGAATGCGAATACAACTATTATTGCAAATAAAGGGGTTGTTAGAAATGATAAATTAATTTTATTTGATGGACTGATTCAATCCCAGAGTCGAACGGGTGAAATTAATAACATAGAATTTACTAGAACTGTGCTTACAATGGATAGTTTTAGTACTAGAACAATTATAACGCCAAAAATTCAAGAGACTGCTACTATATCTTTAATTAAATGTTTTTTTAATTTAGGAGATTCTAAAAAAAATATTTTGAATTGTCCTTACAAAAAAAACAAGGTGGAAGTAGCTCAGAATCTTTCAAGAAGAATTGGGATGCCTTTATATATACCTTTGATAGCGTTGATAGGGTCATTTTTATTAATTCATAAAAGACAAGAAAAATTTAGTTTTTTAAAGAAATATTTATTTTTTTTAATTAGTTTTTTAATTTTAGTATTTTCAGAAATTATGGTTAAATTTTCTGGTTTTTCTTTTTTGAATTTTTTAATTTATTTTTTATTCCCTTTTACACTAATGCCTATTGTATATTTTATGCTTATTAAATCTATAAACTCAGAAAAATTAATTTAATGAATAAAATTCTTAACAGATACTTAATAAAAGGTTTTTTAAAAATAATATTTAATACGATACTTTCTTTTATTGCTTTAGGAGTATTGTTAAATTTATTTGAAGAAATAGAGTTTTTTAAAAATATAAATGTGTCCCTAGCATTACCTTTTGCTTTATCTTTATCTTTTGTGCCCTCTTTAATAATTGAACTTTTGCCATTTATAATATTTTTAGCTTCAATGGTTTACTTTTTATCTATAAGAAATAATACTGATTTAATATCTATAAAAACTTTTGGATATTCAAATTTAAGAATAGTTTTAATACTTTCTTTGACTGCTTTTATATTTGGAAGTTTAGTTATATTTGCTGTAAATCCATTGACTGCTAGTTTAGTAAAATATTATGAAGAAAAAAAAGCACAATATTCTCGTGACGTAGATCATTTAGTAGCTATTAATAAAAATGGCGTATGGATTAAAGAAAGAGATAAAAATACTTTAAAGATTATTACTGCAGAAAAATTAGAAGGTAATTTCTTAAAAAACATAAGTATTTACGTAATCAGCGATAAAAACGAAATAATTCAAAGGATAGAGTCCAATACTGCTGACATAACTAAAAATCCTTGGTCTTTAGAAAAAGCCAAAATTTATGAATTTACTGGTACTAACAAGGTTTTAGAAAATGTTTCTTTTAAGTATTACACAGAAAATTCTTTAGAAAAAATTAATTCTCTTTACAAAAACTTAAATACTATATCTTTTTTAAGTTTAATTACTGACTACAATATTCTTAATGAAAAAGGGTATAATAAAAAAGTACTTAATGAGCAAATTAATAGATTTATTGCTCTCCCTATTTTTCTTTTTTTAATGGTAGTTTTAGCATCTATTTTTACTATTGGATCCTTTAAGAAAAAACAAAATATTTATTTTATTTTAGTATCTATTATTACATGTGTTGTAATTTATTATTTTAAAGACTTATCATTAGCGCTAGGGCAAACAGAAAAAATAAGTTTAACCTTGTCTGTTTGGATGCCTATCTTTGTTGTAATATTATTTTGCTCTATAGGAGTTATTCAAATTAATGAAAAATAGTTGTCTCTATTTTATAATAATATTTTGTTTATTTTTTCAAAAAATATTAATAGCTGAAAATCTTCAAATAAATTCATCTAAAGTTAATTTAGATAAAGAATCTCAATTTATGATACTCGAAGGGAATGTTAGTGCTAATGATGATAAAAATAATATAATTACTACAGATTATGCAACTTATGATAAAAAAATTGATACTATAGAAACTAAAGGAAAAACTAAAATTATTACTTCTCAAGGATACCAAATTTTTGGTTCAGATGTAACATTTGATAATAAAAAAAAGATTATCTCCTCGGAAAATGAAACTGAAATAATAGACAAAGATGGGAATCAGATCAAAGTTGAAATGTTTAAATATATTATTGAGACAAGTATTTTCTTTTCAAAGGGAAAGGTAAATGTTTTAGATATAAATAATAATATTTATAATTTTTCAGAAATTTACATTGATGAAAAAGAAAATAAAATGGTTGGTTCTGATGTTAAAGCTTTTTTAAATGATGAGTCACTTAAAAACAACACAGAGAATGACCCCAGATTTTTTGCAAATACAGTATCTATAACAAAAAATAAAAGTATTTTTAACAAAGGAATTTTTACTTACTGCAAAATTGATGAGGAAAAAGATTGTCCTCCTTGGACTATTCAATCTGAAAAAATTGAACACAGCTCAACTCAAAAAACTATTTATTATAAAAATGCAGTTTTAAAAGTTTATGATTTTCCAATTTTTTACTTTCCTAAATTTTCCCATCCAGATCCATCTGTAAAAAGAAAGTCAGGATTTTTAGCGCCAAATTTTCAGACTAACACAACAGTTGGTTCTGGTATTTCAGTTCCTTACTTTGTTAATATTTCAAGAGATAAAGATTTAACACTAACACCAAAATTATATTTTAATGAAAATCCTCTTTTACTAGCAGAGTATAGACAATCATTTAAAAACTCGTTTTTAATAGTTGATGCTGGATATACAAATGGTTACAGAGAGAGTACATTAAAAAAAACTAAAGGATCGAGAGCTCATTTTTTCTCAAAGTTTAACTTAGATTTATCCAACAATTCAAATGAAACAAAATCTATTGATTTAAAAATACAACGTACAAATAATGACACATACTTTAAGATCCACGATATAAATACCTCGCTAGTAGAAAATGATATTAATATTCTAGAAAATACACTTGATTATACTTATGAGTTAGAAGATTTATATTTTGGAGCAAATATGAGTGTATTTGAAAATATCACTCGCGACAGAAACGAAAAATTTGAATATCTTCTTCCAGTAAACTTAGAGAAAAATTTACTTATTAGTGAAAATTACGGTGCATTAGATTTATCCTCTAATTTAGTAGTTAGAAATTATGAAGTAAATAAACAAACTGAATTTTTAGTTAACGATTTTAATTGGAATTCTAATAAATGGGTATCTGGTTTTGGCCTAGAAAATCAAATTCAAGGAAAGATTAAAACTGTAGCCTATAATGCTCAAAATGACACTAATTACAAAATTGATGAAAAAAATGCAGAACTCTCAAGTGTGGTTGGTTTAATGACTAAGTACGGCCTTTATAAAAACGATAAAGAAGAAAAAAATATATTCTCTTTAGTGCCTAAAACTTTGGTAAGGTATGCTCCTGGTCATATGAGAAGAGTAGACTCTGGTAGACTCAAGTATTCAAACATATTTGATTTAAATAAACTAAATCAAATAGATGTTATTGAGAACGGTATGAGTGCTTCAGTTGGAGTCGATTTTAAAAAAAATGAATTTAATAAAAGTTCTGGTGTAGGTGCAGAAAAATTTTCAATTTCTCTAGGTCAAGTAATTAATGAGAAAGAAAACAAAGACATGCCTTCTAAATCATCTTTAGATCAAAGATTTTCAGATGTTGTAGGAGAAAGTGCTTTAAATTTAAATAATAATCTTGCCTTAAAATATAATTTTGCGATAGACCAAAGTTATAAAGAATTAAATTATAATGAGGTAGGTGCTGATTTAGAAATTAATAAAGCAAAATTTAACATTAGTTATTTGGAAGAAAAAAACCACATCGGTAGTAATGAATATGTTCAATCAGATATTAAATTTGCTGTGAACAATTCAAATACTTTTAATTTTTCAACAAAAAGAAATCTAGTAACAAATTCTTCAGAATTTTATAATTTAAGCTATAATTATAGTAATGATTGTTTAACTGCTGGAATTGCTTATAGAAGAGAATTTTACGAAGATAGAGACTTAGAGCCTGCAAATAGATTAATGTTTACAATTTCAATAGTTCCATTTGCTATCTTAAATAGTCCAAATGTAAAAAGATGAAAAAAAAATTATTAATATACCCATTTATTATTTTCTTTTTAATTTTTGATATAAATATTGCTAAAACAGAAATTACAGGAAATATTATTGCAAAAGTAGGGAATAGAATAATAACTTCTTTTGATTTAGAAAATGAAATTAAGACTCAATTATTTATTACTCAATCAAAGATTAATCAAACTCAAATTGATAAACTAAAAACTATTTCAATAAAAAACTTGGTTAGACATGCAATTAAAGATACCGAAATAAAAAAATATAAAATAAAAAAATATAATTTAAATGACCTAAATAACTATTTAGATATTTTGGCTAAAAATTTAGGTATAAGTCAAGCTAACTTAAAACAAGCATTTAAAGAAAATAATATAAGTTATGAGAGCCATATTGAAAAATATAAGACAGAATTATTGTGGAATACTTTAATATTTAATTTATATAGAAATCAAATAAATGTTAATGTTATAGAGGTCGAAGATGAAATTAAAGAAAAAGTGAAGAAATCATCTCAAATTAAAAAATTTAATCTTTCAGAAATAGAAATTTTAAGCAACGAATTGACAGATCCTACTTTGAAAGAAGTTTATAATAAAATTCAATTAGAAGGATTTGATAAAACAGCTAAAAAATTTAGTATGTCGCCTTCTTCTGAAAAGGGAGGAGCTCTGGGGTGGGTTGCAGAAGATGTATTATCCTCTATTTATTTATCAGAATTAAAAAATGTTAAAAAAGGTGAAATGACGAAACCAATCCAATCTACTAATTCTTTAATTATATTAAGAGTGAACGATATAAAAGTTAGCGATACGAAAAACTTAGATTTAGATTTGATTAAGAAAGACATTATAGACGCCAAAAAACAGATTAAATTACAATTATTTTCTAGAACTCATTTTTCAAATCTTGAGAACTCTACTTTAATTAACTTTTTATGAAAAAACCAATAGCCATTACTTTAGGTGAACCAAGAAGTATAAATTCCGAAATTATATATAAATCTTGGAAAAAAATTAGGGGCAATAATTTTTTTTTAATAGGGAATTTTGTACTATTCGATCAACAATTAAAAAAATTAGGCTTAAAAATACCGTTAAAAAAAATTAATTCAATAAATGAATTTAAAAAAAAAGGTATTTTACAAATTCTTGATGTGCCATTAAAATTTAAAAACCCTTTTAAAATAAATGATAAAATAAATAATTTATATAACCTAAGTTGCTTAAATTTAGCTCACTCTCTCGCAAACGAAAAAAAGGTTTCTGGTTTTATCAGCGCCCCCATTGATAAAAAAATATTTAATCATAAATTTCTTGGTATAACTGAATATTTAGCTTTTAAAAATAATGTTAAAAACAGTGAAGCTATGATGATTTATAATAAAAATTTATCAGTAGTTCCATTAACGACTCATGTTGATATTAAGGATGTTTATAAAAAAATTAGTAGTAGTTTGATAAAAAAAAAAATTTTAACGGTAAATAATTTTTTTTTGAAATATTTTAAGAAAAAACCTAAAATTGCAATACTTGGCTTAAACCCTCATAATAGTGAAAGTAGGAGAGGCTCAATAGAAAGAAGAATAATAAAACCTGCTGTATTAACACTACAAAAAAAAAAAATAAATATACTTGGTCCATTTTCTGCAGATACAATATTTATTAAAAATAATTTAAAGAATTTTGATGTGGTTATTGGAATGTACCATGATCAAGTTTTATCTCCATTTAAAGCAATATGTGGTTTCGATGCAATTAATATTACCTTGGGCCTTAAATATATTAGAGTTTCTCCAGATCATGGAACTGGTAAAGATCTAATTGGTTATAATAAAGCAAGTCCATTAAGTTTGATCAATTCAATTAAATTTTTAGATAAAATAAATAATGTTTCGTCCTAAAAAGTCTCTAGGTCAAAATTTTTTAATAGACAAAAATATTATTAAAAAAATATTAAATTTAACAGATTTAAAAAAAAAAAAATATAGTAGAGATTGGTCCAGGAACTGGAAATTTAACAAATGAGATCCTTAAAATAGATATTAATAATCTAATAACTATTGAAAAAGACAAAAGACTTTCAGAGGAACTCAAAAAAAAAAATGTATTAAATAAAAAATTTAAAGTTTATAATGAAGACATTCTTAAGTTTAATTTAGAAGATAAAATTAAAGAAAATACAATTATATTAGGCAATCTTCCTTATAATATTTCATCTCAAATCTTAATTAAATTAATTAAATTTAAGTTATGGCCTCCTAAATATAAAAAACTTATTTTTATGTTTCAAAAAGAAGTTGCTGAAAAAATTATTGCTGATTATAAAACACCTGAATTTGGGAGGTTATCAATCGTAACAAACTGGCGATTAAAAATAGTTGATTATTTCAACATATCTAAAAATTCCTTTTTTCCAAAGCCAAAAGTTGACTCTACTATTCTTGTATTTGAACCTAAAAAAATTAACAAAATAAGTATCAAAAAAATAGAGAGTTTAGAATATATAACGCAGGCTTTCTTCTCTAGTAAAAGGAAAATGATTAATAAAGTAATAAATAAAAATTTTAAAAATCCTGAGATGATAATTCAAAAATTAAACTTAGATGCCTCTAAAAGACCAAGTGATTTAACAACTGAAACATATTATAAATTAACTGAATTATTTGAAAAAAGTAAATTTAATTAATTTTTTTTTTATTCGATAAAATGATTTCTTCAATTTGTTTAAAACAAATTTCTAAATTGTCATTAATTATAACATAATCATAATCACTCCAGTGTATAATGTCTTCATCATACGACTCTAGGCGCTTAGCGACTACGATTGGTTTATCTTGATTTCTTTGTATTAACCTTTTTTTGAGTTCTTGCTTATTTGGTGGCAAAATATATATCTTAATTAGATTTAATTCTTTAAACTTAGAGAGTTGTTGGGTTCCTTGCCAGTCTATATCAAATAAAATATCATTTTTTTTGTCTACTAAAGAGGTAACAGAAATTTTAGAAGTACCATAATAATTATCAAATATTTTTGCGTATTCATAAAATTCTTTATTAGTTATTTTTTTTTCAAACTCTTCTTTATCTATAAAAAAATAATCTATTCCATCGACTTCATTAGGCCTTGGTTTTCTTGTTGTGTGTGAGACTGAGATTTTGAAGTTTTGATATTTTTGTTGTATTTTTTTACTGATAGTTGTTTTTCCAGCGCCAGAGGGTGATGAAAGTATAACCATAATACTACCATCTCTGTTATTCATAATTTAAATCTTAAGAGGTATTGCTTAGTTGCTAGCTTTACTCTCTATAAATTTTATTGCATCACCGACAGTAAGAATTTTTTCAGCTTCACTATCAGAGATTTCAGAACCAAATTCCTCTTCAAAAGCCATAACTAACTCAACTGTATCTAGACTATCAGCTCCAAGATCGTCAATGAAACTTGCTTCATCAGTTACTTTTTCTTCTTCTACTCCAAGATGGTCTGCTACTATTTTTTTTACTTTACCATTTATATCTTTAGACATTTAATTCCTATTTTTTGAATTTAAGATTAATTTCTTATTAAATTATTCTTTAAGTTTGTCAAGACATATACATACCACCATTAACATGAATAGTCTCTCCAGTAATATAATTTGCCATGTCAGATGCTAAAAAAGCCACACAATTCGATATGTCTTCACCGCTCCCAAGATCTCCAGATGGAATCTTAGAAATAAGATTTTGTTTAAATTCATCATCTATTTTATCAGTCATTTCGGTTTTAATGAAACCAGGTGATACACAATTAATATTTATTTTTTTTTTTGCATATTCAATGGCAAGAGATTTTGAAAATCCAATTATTCCTGCTTTAGAAGCTGCGTAATTGGCTTGTCCTAGATTACCTGTATGCCCTACTATAGAGGTAATATTTATAATTTTTCCACTTTTATTTTTTAACATTTTTTTAATTGCAAATTTACACATTAAAAAAGTTGAAGTCAGATTAATATCTAGTACTTTTTTCCAATTTTCCTCTGTTAATCTTATTGATATATTATCTAGAGTGATACCAGCATTATTAATTAAAACATCTATTCCTTGAAGTTCTAAAGTGCAAGTATCTATGAATTCTTGAATTTTTGAGTGTTCTTCAAGTTTAAATTGTTTGGTTATAACGCCTTTAAAATTTTTCTTTAAATTGTCTAATTTGTCTAGATTTGTTCCTGTAGCTAAAACAATACAACCTAATTCTGTAAACTTTTTCACCAAGCTATAACCAATACCTCCGGTGGCACCTGTTATTAAAATTTTTTTATTTTTAAGGTTCATTTTTTAATATTTTTAATATCATCAATCGAATTGATACTAAAGGAATTTTTATCCGGAGCAATTCTTTTTATTAATCCACTTAAAACTTTTCCAGGACCAATCTCAACAAACTCCTGCACAGATTTTTTTATCATATAATTAATACTTTCACGCCATCTCACTTTTGTGTAAATCTGTTGAATCAATAATTGTTTTAACTTTGTCTCATCTTCTTCAGCTTCAGCGGTAACATTTGTAACTATTTTAAAATTTGGTTTTTTGAAATTTATTGATTTAATAATTTTTTCCATTGCGTTAGAAGCAGGTTTCATTAGTGAGCAGTGGAATGGAGCGCTTACGGGTAATAGGATTGATTTTTTTTTATTTTTTTTCAGCTCACTTTGAAGTTCTTCAATCAATTTAGTATTGCCACTAACAATAGTCTGTCCATTTGCATTATCATTTGCTATTTCACAGACACCCTTGGTGTTTAATTTTAAAATATACTTATTGATATCACTTATGTCTGAACCTAATACAGCTAACATAGCTCCTTCACCAACTGGCACTGCTTCTTGCATAAATTTTCCCCTCTGGAATAATAAATATAAAGCATCCTTGAAAGTTAACGCATTTGCACAAAGTAAGGCACTATACTCACCTAAAGAATGTCCTGCAAAAAATTTTACTGTATCAAGTTTATAGTTATATTCATTTTTTAGAATAGTAAAAATAGAGTAACTAACTACTAATATAGCTGGTTGAGTATTTTGAGTTAATTTTAAGTCTTCGCTCGGTCCCTCTAATATAATTTTAGATATTTTAAAATTTAATACATCGTCAGCCTCTTCAAATATTTTTTTAACACTTGGAAAACTATTATAGAATTCTGACCCCATACCTACTATTTGAGAACCTTGGCCTGGAAATAATATAGCTTTCATTTATATTAATAGTTTTTTTTTAGTATTATTACTATTGTATTGACTTGGTTATAATAGTATAAAACCGATCTTTAAATAAATAAATTAATAATAATGGCATAATGAGTTTTTACGAACATACAATAGTAGCAAAACAGGATTTATCAACAGCAGATATTGATAACATTCAGAAGAAATATGATGATATTATTACAAGCTCTAATGGTAAGGTAATAAAGATTGAAAAATGGGGTTTGTTAAACTTTGCTAGGAAAATTAAATCTTATAAAAAAGGGTTTTTTATTCACTATAAATTTGAAGGAGATAAAAGTACAATAAGTGAAATAAAAAAAAGTAGCGTTACTGATAATTTAATATTAAGACATCTCACAATAAAATATAAAAAATTGGATACAGAAATAGAATACTTTCAAGAAAAGATAGGTAATGAAAAGAAAAAATAAAAAGTTTACAAAACGACCTCAAAATCCCTTAAATAAATTAAGTTTGTTTCAAAAAAGTGATTCAAGATTTTCAAAAAAATGTCCTCTTTCAGTTAAAAATGCGCCTGTAGTTGATTATAAAAATATAAAATTACTAAAAAGATACATAACAGATACTAACAAAATTATGCCTTCAAGAATAACGTCAGTGTGTCAGAATAAGCAGAGAAAATTAACTTTGGAAATAAAAAAAGCTAAAATTTTAGGATTAATTTAATTATGGAGATAATCTTACTAGAAAATATTCTCAAACTCGGTAAAATTGGTGACACAGTCAAAGTAAAGAATGGATATGGAAGAAATTATTTATTAAAAAATGGAAAAGCTTTAAGAGCTAGCAAACAAAATTTAGAGTTAGTAAATAAAAAGAAAACTGAATTAAATAAAAAAAATAATGAAATAAGAGATCAATTTAAAGAAATTGCTAAAAAAATTACAAACAAAACTCTTAAATTTAATAAAGAATCTAAAGAAAACGGTGAATTATATGGTTCTATTAAACCTAAAGAGGTAGCTAGCGCTTTCATTAATACGTTAAAAGTAGAAGTTAGTCCCTCTCAAATAGATCTTAGACAAGAGATTAATAAGATAGGTAGTTACAAAATAAATATTAATCTTCATTCAGAAGTGACTGCCACAGTAAATTTAACTGTTGATAAAATAGACGCAGTTTAATTATTTCTCCACAGGTAGAAAAAAAGGTGTGTAACTTTTAATTTCCTATTAAATTTAGTTTACCTATTATAATTAAATGGAAAAAATCAAATTATCTATTAATAAATCAGAAGAAAAAAAGCTTCCATCAAATATTGATGCAGAAACATCTTTACTGGGTTCTGTACTAGTAAATAACGATATAATTGACGAGATTTCAAATATTGTGAATCCAAATAAATTTTTTGATCCAGTACATAGAAAGATTTACGAAGTTATAGAAAATCTCAACAATAAAGGTATGATTGCTAATCCAATAACTTTAAAAAACTATTTTGAAAAAGATAGTGGTTTAAATGAAGTAGGTGGCGTCGATTATTTAGTAAAACTTACTAGATTTTCTTCATCAGTTAGGCAAGCAATAGATTACGCAAAGATTATTCACGAAATGTACGTAAAAAGAGAACTCATTAATATATCTGAAAATATTAATGAAGAAATTCAAGAAGACAAATTAGATAAAACATCAGAAAATATAATTGAAGAAGCAGAAAAGTCATTGTTTGATTTAGCTGAGAGAGGAAATTTCTCACAAACTTTTCTTAAATTTAATCAAGCCTTAGATCAAACCATAGAGATGGCTACTCTTGCTATGAAAAATGATCAAGGAATTGTAGGTGTTCCTACAGGATTAACTGATTTAGATGATAAACTTGGAGGTCTGCATAAATCTGACCTTGTGATCATTGCAGGTAGACCGTCAATGGGTAAGACGGCCCTTGCAACTAATATAGCTTACTACGCTGCAAAAAATATTCAAAAAAATTCTCAAAAAGGTTCGGTTGCTTTTTTTTCTCTTGAAATGTCCTCAGAACAATTATCTACAAGAATTTTATCAGAACAAACTAGAATTCAATCGGATTATATTAGAAGAGGTAAAGCTACTGAAGAGCAATTAAATAAATATATTGAAACTTCTAGAGATATTTATGATTTGCCTCTTTATATTGATGAAACTCCAGCTATAACCATTTCTTCTTTGAGTAACAGAGCAAGAAGAATCAAAAGACTTTTTGGTCTTAATTTAATTGTTGTAGATTATATTCAATTAATGAGAACAAATTCAAAAAAAAATGATGGAAGAGTTCAGGAAATTTCTGAAATAACTCAAGGACTAAAGGCTCTAGCTAAAGAACTTGGGGTGCCAGTTCTGGCATTATCACAGCTTTCAAGAGCTGTAGAGCAGAGAGATGATAAAATACCACAACTGTCCGATTTAAGAGAGTCAGGATCAATTGAACAAGATGCAGATGTAGTAATGTTTGTTTATAGAGAAGAATATTATCTTGAAAAAAAACAACCAAAACTTGGTTCTATAGAGCATGCTGAGTGGCAATCAAAAATGAACGATATAAATGGTTTAGCTCAAATTATAATTGGCAAACAAAGACATGGTCCTATAGGCAATATTCATGTTGAATTCGAAGGAATGTATACAAAATTCAAAGATCGAGCTAAAAATTAGGCTTTAGTTATTTAAAATTTAATATATATCTGACTTTAGCCAATGTTTGCAGAGTATTACAAAAAACTAACTACTGATTTTTCAAAAATCTCATTCTTCATTTTATCTTTAACGCTTGTACTGTTTTTATATAATGCGAAAAACTTTAATTTAGATGCCTCCTCAGATGCTCTACTTTTAGAAAGCGATAAAGACCTTAAATACTTAAGAGAAATAAATGAAAGATATGGTTCTAAAGATTATTTATTTTTAACCTATACTCCGGTTACAAGTTTTACTGATGAAGAGACAATTATTAATATTCAATTTCTTAAATCTAAAATAGAAAAACTAGATTGGGTAGATAGTGTAGTAACTATAGTAGATGTTCCTTTGCTTAAAAGCACAGATGAACCTCTAATGGAAAGATTAAAAAATTATAAAACATTATCCTACCCTGAAGTTGATAAAACAAGAGGTTTTGACGAGATACTTAATAGCCCGATCTACAATAATTTTGTAATTAGTTCCGATGGCAAAACATCAGGTATTGTTATCTACTTAAAACAAGATCAAAAGTTAAATGAATTAATTAAAACTAAAAACTATTACTTTAATTTAAATTTAAAGGGAAATTTAAGTAAAAAACAAAAAATAGAAAAAGAAGTTTTTAATAAAAAATATGAATCTTATAGAAACATTTATAATCAAAAAAATCATGAAAATATAACACAGATTAGAGAGGTAATTAAAAAATATGGTGAAAATTCTCAAATTCATTTAGGGGGACTCCCAATGATAAGCGATGATATGATAACATTTATAAAGAATGATATTGTTGTATTTGGAATTGGTGTTTTTTTATTTATAATTTTAACTTTATGGTTAATCTTTAAAAAAATAAAATTAGTAAGTATACCGCTTCTCGGTTGCGCTTTTTCTGTTGGTATTATGATAGGAATATTGGGTTTACTTGGATGGAAAGTAACAGTGATATCTTCAAATTTTATTGCTCTAATGTTGATATTGAATATGGCAATGAATATTCACATAACTGTTAGATTTTTACAAATTAAAAAAGAATACCCTAATTTAAATGTAAAAAATTCTGTTTTTGAGGCTGCAAGTAAAATGTTTCTACCAATTCTTTATACTGTCTTAACAACAATATGTGCTTTTTTATCACTAATATTTAGTGGTATAAAACCTATCATAGATTTTGGCTGGATGATGACCTTGGGTTTAATTGTTTCAATATTTGTAACTTTTACACTGATCCCTGTTTTACTAAATATATTTGGAGCAGGTGAAAATATAGGAATTGAAACACAAGAAAAATCTAAAATTACTTCTCTACTAGCTAATTTTTCCAAGAGTAACACTATAATAATTTTTACTACTTCAATATTAATAATTTTTTTAAGTATTTATGGAATTTCAAAATTAGAGGTTGAAAACAGCTTTATAAATTATTTTGATAAAAAAACTGAAATTTATAAAGGTATGAAACAAATTGATGAAAAATTGGGGGGAACAACACCTTTAGATATCATCATAAAATTTCCAAAAAAAGAAAATATAGATGAGGAAGAGGAATTTTCAGAGTGGGAAGATGATAACGATGAGGATGCTGCAAATTATTGGTTTACAAGAGATAAAATAGATAAAATTCTTAAAGTCCATGATTATTTAGATTCTCTGCCTGAAATAGGTAAAGTATTATCTTTTGGTTCTATTATACGGGTGGCCGAAGATTTAAATGGAAAAAAATTAGAAACATTAGAAATTAGTGTCCTCAACAGCAAAATACCTTCAGAGATAAAAAAAGAAATCATCTCACCTTATATTTCTATTAAAGATAATGAGGCAAGAATAAGCGTTAGAATTAAAGACTCTACTAAGAATCTTAGAAGAAACGATTTAATAAATAAGATTAATACTGAATTAAATACAAAACTAAATTTGTCTAAAGATGAATATAAACTAGCAGGCGTTTTGATACTTTTTAATAACCTTCTACAAAGTTTATTTAAATCTCAAATCCTCACCTTAGGTGTCGTAATGGTTGGAATTTCATTAATGTTCTTGGTGCTTTTTAGAAACGTTATATTATCGGTGATAGGAGTTGTTCCAAATTTTATGGCTGCTTTTTTTATTTTGGGAATTATAGGTTTGTTGGGTATTCCATTAGATATGATGACAATTACTATAGCTGCTATTACAATAGGTATAGCTGTAGATAATAGCATTCACTATATATATCGTTTTAAAGAAGAGTTTAAAGAAATCAAAAATTATAATCTTACAGTAGATAGATGTCATAATACTGTAGGCATAGCTATTTTAAATACATCTATAACAATTGTATTTGGTTTTTCTATACTAGTTCTTTCAAATTTTATTCCCACGATATATTTTGGTGTATTTACTGGTATAGCAATGTTGTTGGCACTTATATCTGTCTTAACTCTTTTACCTAAATTAATATTAGTTCTAAAACCCTTTGGTCCAGAAAATTAATTTAAAAAAATGATACAAAATTTTTTAGAAAATTTTTATAATAGTTTAAATCTATTTGATATAACGTTTCTTATTATTATGGTTTACTCTATAATACAATGCCTTCTAAAAGGTTTTTCTCTAAGCTTTATTTCTTTTATGAAGTGGGTTTTATCAATTATAATTACTATTATTTTGGTTCCAAAACTTCAGCCCTGGGTAGCAGAGTACGTAAAATCTGAATTTATAAATAATTTCGGTATAGGTATTTTTATATTTATTTCATCCTTATTTGGAATAATTGTTATAGGTAAATCTTTAAGTAGAACAGTTACTTGGACTGGACTAGGATCAATTGATAAGTCTTTTGGTTTAATTTTTGGTATTTTTAAAGGCTATGTTGTTTCTGTATGCCTTTTTACAATTTTAAATTGGTTTTATCCTTATCAAAATTGGGGTATATCAACTGAAGAAGCTATGTCTTTTAATTTAATTAAAAAAGGTAGTGAAGTGCTAATAGAAGAGTTTCCTAATAATAAAGACTTTGAAAATACAAAAGAAAAAATTGAAAAAATTTGATTTAGATAAACTTAGAGAAGAGTGTGGTATTTTCGGGATATCTAATCATGAGGAATCTTCTGCTTTAGTAGCTTTAGGTCTTCACGCTCTTCAACATAGAGGACAGGAAGGTTGTGGAATTGTATCTTTTGACGGAAAAAACTTTCATTCAGAAAAAAGACAAGGTTTAGTTGGTGATCATTTTACTAAATCGAATGTAATTAACAAGCTTCCAGGATTCTCTTCTATAGGTCATAATAGATATTCTACAACTGGAGAAACTTCCTTAAGAAATATTCAGCCATTTTTTGCAGATCTTCATGGTGGTGGACTTAGCATAGCCCATAACGGAAATTTAACTAATGCAATTTCATTAAGAGAAACATTGGTAAAAGATGGGGCTATTTTTAGAACGACGAGTGATACCGAGACTATTGTTCAATTAGTAGCTAAATCAAATAGAGTTAAATTAGTAGATAAACTGGTTGATGCATTGTTCCAAATTCAAGGAGGTTATGCTCTAGTATTAATGACAAATAAAAAATTAATTGGCGTGAGAGATCCTTTGGGAATAAGACCTTTAGTAATTGGAAAATTAAAAGATTCTTTTATTTTTGCTTCAGAAACTTGTGCATTAGATATTGTAGGGGCTTCTTACGTAAGAGAAGTGGAAAATGGAGAGATCGTAGTTATTGAAAATAAAGTCATAAAAAGTATAAAGCCTTTTCCCAAACAAAAATCAAGGCCTTGCATATTTGAATTTATATATTTTGCGAGACCTGACAGTATAATTAAGGGTAAATGTGCTTATGAATTTAGAAAAAGATTTGGTGAAGAGCTAGCTAAAGAATCTGATGTCGATGCAGATATAATTGTACCTGTCCCGGACTCAGGTGTTCCTGCTGCTTTGGGATATTCGCAATATACAAAAAAAGACTTTGAATTAGGTTTAATACGAAATCATTATGTTGGGAGAACTTTTATTGAACCTTCTCAAAACATCAGAAGTTTAGGGGTAAAATTAAAACTCAGTTCAACAAAAACTTTAATTAAAAATAAAAAAATTATTTTGATTGATGACTCATTAGTTAGAGGTACAACATGTCATAAAATTGTTAAAATGCTTTACGAATCAGGAGCAAAAGAAGTTCATGTAAGAATTGCCTGCCCCGAAATTTTATTTCCTGATTTTTATGGTGTTGATATGCCGACAAAAAAAGAGCTGCTGGCTCATAATAAAAACAATAAAGAAATGTGTAATTATATTAATGCTAAATCACTTAAATTTCTATCATTAAATGGATTATATAAAGCTTTAGGAGAGGACAAAAGAAATGATAATTATCCTCAATTTAGTGATCATTACTTTACTGGAGACTATCCTGTCAAACCATCAGACCAATTGGGTGATAAAAAAATAATGCAATTGTCTTTATTAAGTGGAAGATCTAATAATTAATTATCTAAAGGTTAACAATTTTTTTTTTTTATCTATTAAGTACATTGCTCCATCAGTAAAGATCGGTTTAGATAAAAGTCCTGCCCGACTAATTTTATTTGAGTCTATTAGCAATCCATCTTTATAGTTAAACGAAAGCATATACCCATTATTGGAAAACAAACTTATATTGTTATTTATAATTTTTAAATCCTGAATTGTTCCAATTTTATTTTGTTTTTTCGATTTAATATCGTTAAATATATTTTGTGACCAAATAACATTACCATTAGTCAAATCTAAACAAATCAAGAGGTTATTTGCTGTAAATAGATATATAAAGTTTTTTGATATGATAGGTTTTAACGCAAGATGAATAGGTTTGCTCCAGTTTTTAGCGCCAGAAAAAGAATTATAATTTAAAAAACTATTTTCTGTTGAAATTAAAATATTGTCATTGCTTAAAATAATTGGTTTACCTAAAAATTGCTTTAAATCATCACTTTTAGAAATATATTTGAAATTTAAAACCCAATTAATTTTTTTGTTTAAATAATTTATTGAATATAATTCACCGCTTGTATTTAAAAAATTTATATTATTGTTATTTAGATCAATAGCTAAATTGTTTTGGAATTTATTTTTTAAAAATGTTAAGCTTGTAGCAAAAGTCCAATTAGTTAATCCATTTTGCTTATTTATAGAGTATAAAATATTGTCTTGATTGGCTAAGAATAGTTGATTATCAATTATTTTTAAGTTCGATCTAAATGGGATACCGTAGAATTTTGACCATAAAATACTTTGAGATTTAATATCTAGAGCATATACATAACCAAGGTTATCTGCAGCAAATATAACATTTTTATTAATAATAAAACTAATTTTTTTTTTTGTATTTTTTATATTCTTTTTTATAAAAATTATAAGTCCATACTTTTTTATTATTTTTTAGTGAAAAAACAACAATTTGACCTTTTTTATCTTGAAATACTAGATTGTCTTCATTTATCAAAAAGTTTGCTGAATTTGAATATAATTTAGATTGTATATCTTTTAATTTATACTTTTTAGTTATTGTCTTACCGTTAAGTTTTAAATTTGGAATATTGTTGTTTGGTAATAGAAATTCTTGGGACCAGCTTTTTATACTTAGAGGAGTATCAATTTTTAAAACAACATTGTTATTAACCTTTATTTCTTCATTAAAAATTTTATTTGTAAGAAATACATCTTCTAGCTCAGATCTTGAAGTACTCGCCTCATAAGTGGAAATAATTTTATATTTACATTTAGGAGGGTTGACTATCCCCCATTTACAATCATCGTCGTATTCTTTTTGAGAGATGGTTTTTTGTTTTTTGTACTCCTTATTTTCATTTAAATCACTTATATCTTTGTTGGGTTCTATTATCGTCTCAGATGCATCTTTCCAGATACCTGTTTTGTTATCAAAAGAACAATTTGTTATGAAAAAAATGGAAAAGATTAAAATTAACCTTAGCATATTATCTATTTTTCTATTTGTTCGTTAAGTAATTTATAATATTCATTAGCTTTATTTTTTTGATTTATCGAAGAAAAATAATCTGCTATTAATTTTATAGCACTGTTTCTCCAAACCGAATTAGAGTTAATAATTGGATTTAAGGTTGTGATAATTAACTCTTCATCTTTTTCATTAAATAAAAATAAAGCTTTTTTAATCTTTATCAAATTTAAATTTTCATTACTAATTGATTTTATTTTAAGAACCTGATCGAAATAATTCAATATTATTTTTTTATCTTTTTCAATCTCATTATCTATTAACAAATTTAAAGCAAGGGGTGAATAAAATTTATGATCTTTGCTAAGAATATTCTCTAATATTAATTTGCTTTCTTCAATTTTGTTATCTTTAATTAAAATTGATGCATTTGTAAATTGTTCAGAAATTATAATATCGTTTTGTTTTTTTTGATAATTATAATAACTAAAAAAAATTAAGAAAATAATTATTGTGATTAAGGTTAAAAATAATATTTTAATGTTTTTTTTAAAAAAATTATTTATTTTATCTTGTAAATTTTCTTTTAAAATTTGATCATTCATTTAATATGTATTTTTTTTTGTAGGAAACTTTCTACTAATTACCTCTTTTCTATATTTTTTAACACTATTTACAATAATTTTGTCTAATTTCTGATATTTTTTTACGAATTTTGGATAGAATCCACTCAAACCTAACATATCGTCGGTTACTAATATTTGACCATCACAATTAGCTGAAGCTCCAATTCCAATAGTTGGTATCTTTAAATTATTTGTAATTTTTCTAGCAGTATTTTCTGCTATACATTCTAAAACAATACTGAAAGCTCCAGCCTCTTCTATTTTTTTTGCATCTTTTATTAATTTTAATTGATCTCTTTTTTTTATACCTTGTAGTTTAAATTTTTTAAAATATTGAGGTGTAAAACCTATATGCCCCATGACTGGTATACTAGATTTTACTAGTTCTTTAATTATTTTAAAATTTTTTCCATTATTTTCTATTTTTACGGCATCACATTTCGTTTCTTTAATAATTTTTTTAGCATTAATTTTAGCTTTTCTTATACTTTTATAAGAATTAATAGGCATATCAACAACGCACAAAGATTTATTTACAGCGGATTTAACGCTTCTGGCATGATTGATCATAGTAGTTGTTGTTATTTGATGTGTGGTTTTCATGCCGTACAAGGCCGTTGCTAGAGAGTCTCCAACTAATATTATATCACAATAGTTATCTAATAATTTTGCTACAGACTTTGAGTAAGCTGTTAAACAAACTAATTTTTCTTTATTTTTTTTTTTTAATATTTTTATAATTTTTTTTTTCATTTACTCTAATTCAATAGTGCTCGGTGGTTTTGAAGTTATATCATAAACTACTCTGTTTATACCAACTACACCATTTATAATTTTATTAGATATTTCATCTAAAAATCTTTTCGGAAAATTGAAATAATCGGCTGTCATTCCATCTTCAGAAATAACAGCCCTCAAAAGACAAGTATATTCATATGTTCTAGAATCACCCATTACGCCTACAGTTTTTATTGGAAGCAAAGCTACATAAGCTTGCCAAATTTTGTCATATAAATTTTTATTTTTTAATTCATTAATAAATATATTGTCTGCTTCTTGAAGAATTTTAACTTTTTCTGGAGAAATATCTCCTATAATTCTAATAGCTAAACCTGGGCCGGGAAAAGGATGTTTTCTAGAAATACTTTTGAGTAATCCAATATTATCTCCTAATTCTCTTACTTCATCTTTAAACATCTCTTTAAGTGGCTCAATTAATTTAAAATTCATCTTATTAGGAAGACCGCCTACATTGTGATGTGATTTAATTTTAGAAGTTTGACTTCCTGTTGCAGATCTACTTTCAATTATATCGGGGTATAAAGTTCCTTGAGCTAAATACTTAGCTCCTTTTATTTTTTAGCTTCTTTTTCAAAAATTTGAATAAATAGTTTTCCAATAATTTTTCTCTTTTTTTCTGGATCGGTTATTTTTTTTAATTTCTTAAAATAAATTTTTGACGCATTAACAATTTTAACATTTAATTTATATTTATTTTTAAATAATTTATAAGTAAAATTGAATTCATTTTTCCTCATAAGACCAGTATCAACCATAATACATTTTAAGTTTTTTTTTATTGCCTTATTTATTAAAAGTGCTACTACGCTACTATCAACTCCTCCGGAAAGAGCACATATTACTTTTTCATTTTTTACTTTATTTTTTATTTGGTTAATTATTTTTTTTAGTTCGGATTTCAATTGCCATTGTTTCTTTGCCTCACAGATTTTAAATACAAAATTTTCTAATAATTTATTTCCATTAATAGTATGCGTTACCTCTGGATGAAATTGAATTCCGTAAATTTTTCTTTTCGTGTTTTCAATAATAGTGAGAGAAGAATGCTTTGTTGAAGCTATTTTAGTAAAACCTTTAGGCAATTTAGATACACTGTCTTGATGACTCATCCAAACTAAATTATTTTTTTTGATAAAAAAATTTTTTGTTAACAAAGATTTACTTTTTTCTTTTAGTAACGCTCTTCCAAATTCTCTTCTTTTTTTATTTTCTTTTACAGAACCTCCAAATATTTTAGCAATAAGCTGAAGACCATAACAAATACCTAATATTGGTATATTAAGTTCAAATATAAATTTAGGTACATTCGGAAAGTTTTTTTTATTGACTGTTGATGGTCCTCCCGAAAAAATAATTCCTTTAACATTTTTATAATCTTTAAGTAGGTTTATTTCTTTTAGAGTTAATATTTCAGAATAAACTTTTGCCTCTCTTATTCTCCTAGCAATTAATTTTGTAACTTGCGAACCAAAATCAATTATTATGATCTTGTCTTTATTGCTATAATCAACCATTTACTGTTTCAACGAGCTGTTAAGCTTATCTTCCAATTCCTTTGTTGAATTACATAGCTTTACACAAACTAGCTTCATTGTGTCTATTAATTCTTTTGCTTTAGAAAAATTAGATACATCAATATTTAATAACGATAATAAATATATTGCCTCTTCATTTTTAGGATTTAATAAAATAACTGTATTTAAATTATTTTCTTCTAAATTCTTTTTTTCTAGATTTTTAAAAATTTTAGCTAAGTAAAGATAAGACTTTTCATTTTTAGGGTTAAAAACTAAATCTTTCTCAAATTTAAATTTTGACTTTTCATAGGATTTTTTTTCATATAATTCTTTTCCTTCATTAAAATAATTTGTTTCTGCAAGTAAGTTTCCAGAAAAAAATAATATAAATACAATCGTGTATACTAATTTGATTTTCTTCATTACAATTTATAATTTGTTTGATTTTTTATCATTTCGACACTATGCACCATACTTTCATAAAATCCAGCTTTAGTAATTTTTATAAACCTAGCTTTTTTTTGAATTTCTATCAAATTTTTTGCGCCCATATATCCCATTGAAGATCTTAGACCTCCCTGAATTTGATAAATAATTTTACCAACAGGTCCTTTATACTCGACTCTTGCTTCGACCCCTTCTGGTACAAATTTAGATTTATCTTTATAATTTTTCTGAAAGTATCTATTTGAAGAGCCGGCTGACATTGCTCCAATAGAGCCCATACCTCTATACGATTTATAAATTTTATTTTTATATCTAAATTTTTTACCAGGACTTTCATCTGTACCAGCAAATATTGACCCCATCATTATTGCGTCTGCTCCGGCAGCAAGCGCTTTCGCTGTATCGCCAGAAAATTTTATTCCTCCATCTGAAATTATTTTTATTTTTTTATTTTTTAATTCTTTTTTTACCTCCATAATCGCACTTATTTGAGGAACCCCTATACCAGCTATCATTCTAGTAGTGCAAATTGATCCTGGACCAATACCAACTTTTAGTATGTCTGCTCCTTCATTATAAAGTCTTTTTCCTGCCTCTCCAGAAGCTATATTGCCTACACATACTGGTATTTTTCGTGAAATTTTTTTGACTTTTGAAAGTATTTGCAAAACCTTGCTACTATGACCGTGTGCCGTGTCTATTACGAGTAAATTTACTCCAGAGTCTATAATATTTTTTGCTCTTTTAAAATCTTCTTTTCCAGTTCCAATAGCTCCTGCAACTAAAAAATTATTCTTTTTAACTTTTTTAATTTCATTTACTTGATCTTTAATAGATAGGTTGCGATGTATAACTCCTAACCCTCCATGTTTTGCAATCGCTATAGCCATTTTAGACTCAGTTACTGTATCCATCGCAGAAGATAAAAAAGGAACTTTAAGTTTAAGAGAATTATGTAGCTGGGTTGTTAAATTTGTCTCTGAGGGCAGAATAGAAGAGTACTTAGGTACGAGTAATACATCATCAAAGGTTAAGGCTTCTTTAATTGGTTCCATATACACTTATATACAATTTTAAAATTTTATAAAGTCTTTAATATAGAGCAAATTATATAAGTTTCTTTTGATTCGCTTCTACTTGATTTGGGTTTATAAAATTCAACCTTTTTAAAGTTTTTCTTTGCAAGATTTTTTACCTCTATAAAATCTTCTCCCATAAAAAGTTTAGCGATTAAGTTACCTTTGTTTTTTAGTATATTTAAAGAAAAATTAATAACTTCTGAGCACAAATTATTTGTTCTGATACAATCTATGCTTTTATTTCCAGTAGTATCAGCTGCCATATCAGAAATTACGACGTCTATTTTACCTTTAAATTCCTCAAGTATTTTATCTTTTATAGTTATATTTAAGAAATCTTCGTTTAAAAACCTAACATTCTTTATTTTTTCCATTGGTTTTTTGTCTATCGCTAAAATTCTTCCATTTGTAACTATTTTAGAAGCTACTTGTGACCATCCTCCAGGTGTAGATCCAATATCTAACATATTGGTATTTTTTTTTATAAAATGAAATTTTTCATTTAATTGAATTAATTTGAATGCTGCTCTAGATCTATATCCTAAAACTTTAGATTTTTTGAAAAATTGATCTCTATGTTGTTTTATAACCCAGCTTCGACTTTTTTTACTTCTTTTTGTTTTTTTCATTAAAGAATATCTTCATGATCATCTTCTTTTATTATATTTTTATGTTTGGTTATATTTTTGAAATAAGAAATTGCACTTATCGGGATTGAAAGAAAATAAATCAAGCCCATTATCAGAAGTGTTTCAAAAGTAAAAAAAATTAAAGTAATAAAAGTTATTCCAACACCAAGGAGTAGAAAGATTGTAAGTTTACTTGAGATAATTATTTTTTTAAAAGAAAAAGTTGGAATTTTACTAATTAGTAAAAAAGAAACAATTACTACAAGATATGGCGATAGATTTTTAAATTCAATATTAAAATTAAAATTTGAGAGTTCATAAATTAATGGTAGTAAAATTAGACCTGCACCTGCTGGGGAAGGCACACCCTCAAAAAAATTAACTTTCCATTCTGAGTTTTGTTCTATTTTCGTTAAATTAAATCTTGCTAATCTCAATACACAACAAACTGAAAAAATTAATGTAATTGCCCATCCAATTTTTCCATATTTATTTAAATCCCAAAAATAAACAACAAATGCTGGCGCAATACCAAAGCTCACAAAATCTGTTAAAGAGTCTAACTCTTTTCCAAATTCAGTAGTGCCTTTAATCATTCTAGCTATTCTTCCGTCTAACGCATCTAATAGCGCAGCAAATAATAGAAAAATTACGGCTAAACTATAGTTTTGATCTAAAGAAAATTTAATTGAACTTATTCCAAGACATACTCCTACCAATGTAAGAATATTAGGTAAAATATATCTTGTTTTTTTTGTTGAAACGATTTTAAAAGGATTTTTTTTTTCATCTATCATATTTATTTTACAGCTAACAAACTCTCTCCTGCTACAACGTTTTGTCCTAACTTTACTAATGTTTTTCTGTTGTTAAAATAAACATCAACTCTACTACCAAATCTAATCATCCCTATTCTTTCTCCTTGATTTAAAAGCTGATCTTTTTTTACTTCACAAACAATTCTTCTAGCAATAAGTCCAGCTATTTGCACAATTATTATTTCTTCACCTTCTTTAGTTTTTAATTTATAGTAATTTCTTTCATTCTCCTCACTTGACTTATCAAGTGAAGCATTTAAAAATTTTCCTGGTTTATAAAGTATTTCTTCAACAGTCGCGGATATAGGAGTTCTATTAACATGGCAATTAAATACGTTCATAAAAATACTTACTTTAGTAAATTTTTTGTCATCTAAAAATAATTCTTTTGGTCCATTCACTTCTTTTATATTAGAAACTAGCCCATCTGCGGGACTAACAAGATATTCATCGTTATTTATTGAAAATCTCTCTGGATCTCTAAAGAAATAATATACCCAAATGGTGATAATAATTAAAATAAACCCTAAAAATTTTGATATCATCAAAACTATGAATGTTAAAATTATTGCAATGGCTAAAAATTTGAAGCCTTCTTTGTGTATTTTAGGGAAAATTGAATTTAACATGTTATTAAGTTTGATAATTTTTTATTAATATGTATAAAAATCACACTTAATCAATTTATTTTTTTTTAAATTATGTCAAAAATAAAGGTAAAAAAACCCGTAGTTGAGCTAGATGGCGACGAAATGACTAGAATTATATGGTCATTTATTAAAGAAAAGCTGATTATCCCCTACTTGGATGTAGATTTAAAATACTTTGATTTGGGCATGGAAAGCAGAGATAAATCAAATGACCAAATTACCGTTGACGCAGCAAATGCTATTAAAGAATTTGGCGTAGGAGTTAAATGTGCAACTATCACACCAGATGAAGCTAGGGTAGAGGAATTTAATTTGAAAAAAATGTGGAGATCGCCAAACGGTACTATAAGAAATATTTTAGGAGGCACAGTTTTTAGAGAACCTATAATTTGTAAAAATGTTCCTAAATTAGTTCCAGGATGGACTAAGCCTATAGTAATTGGAAGACATGCGTTTGGAGATCAATATCGAGCTACAGATTTTTTAATTCCAGGTGAAGGTAAAATGGAGATTAAATGGACATCTAAGGATGGTAAAAATAAAAAAGAATTAGAAGTATTTAATTTTCCTGGGTCAGGCATTGCGCTTTCAATGTACAACCTTGATGACTCTATTAAAAATTTTGCGAGAGCTTGTATGAATTATGGTTTAGAAAGAAAATGGCCAGTTTATCTTTCTACAAAAAATACTATTTTAAAAGCATATGACGGAAGGTTTAAGGATTTGTTTCAAAATATTTATGACGAAGAGTTTGCAGATAAATTTAAAGCTGTATCAATCAATTACGAACATAGGTTAATAGATGATATGGTAGCTTGTGCTATGAAATGGAATGGCGGATATGTTTGGGCTTGTAAAAATTATGATGGAGATGTTCAATCAGACACTGTAGCTCAAGGTTTTGGTTCTTTGGGTTTAATGACTAGTGTGCTTATGTCTCCTGATGGAAAAACAGTTGAGTCAGAAGCAGCTCATGGAACAGTAACAAGACATTTTAGAATGCATCAACAAGGTAAGGAAACTTCAACAAATCCTATTGCATCAATATTTGCTTGGACCCGAGGTTTGGCTCATAGAGGTAAATTAGATAGCAACGAAGAATTAATAAAATTTGCTTCAACTTTAGAAAAAGTTTGTGTTGAGACTGTTGAAAATGGATTGATGACAAAAGATCTTGCTATTTTGATTAATAAATCTGCTAAATACTTAACAACTAATCAATTTTTAGAAGCAATAGATAATAATTTAAAAAAAAAACTTAACTAATCTTTTTTTTCAAAAAATTAAAAGCTTGAATAATTTTATCTTTTTTTACACCGCCAGCTTGAGCAAAATCTTTTCTTCCACCACCACCCTTGCCACCTAAAATTTCTGCCACTTCTATTACTAATTTAACTGCATCAAATTTATTAATCAATTTATCTGTTACTCCAATTGCTACACCTATCTTTTCTTCGTATATACAACATGCCATAACAATTCCAGACTCAATTTCTTTTTTACCTTTGTCTACTATACTTCGTAACTCTTTAGGTGGTAAATCAATAAGAGTTTGTTGTCTAAAAATTAAATTTCCAATTTTATCATCTGTGATTTTATTTTTATTTTTATCTTTTATAATATTCTTTATTCTTATTTGATCTAATTGTTTGTTTAAAATTTTTAAATTCTCTCCCAGAGAAAAATTTTCATTATAATTTGGATTAATTTTAAGTTTTTTTAGTTCATCTTGAATATTTATAATCTCGTTAGATATTTTTTTATCTTTGTTTGTTTTTTCTTCATTTAATGATTTTTCAAATATTTTTAATTGTTCATCTCTCAAAGCCTCTACTCTTCTTACACCTGATGCTATTGATGATTGGCTTACGACTTTGAATTCTCCTATTTCTTTTGTATTTTTAACATGAGTGCCACCACATAATTCAGTGGAGAAAAATCCATTATTTTCTTTACCCATAAAGACTACTCTAACCTCTTCACCATATTTTTCACCAAATAGAGCCAAAGCTCCCATTCCTACAGCTTCTTTGGGTGTCATAATTCTAGTCTGTACTTCACTACATCCAATAACAAAATCATTTACAATTTTATTAATTTTGGTCATTTCATCTTTTTCAATAGGTTTATTATGACTAAAGTCAAATCTTAATCTTTCAGGACTAACTAACGACCCTTTTTGAGTAACGTGTTTTCCTAAAATTCTTCTTAGAGACTCATGTAATAAATGTGTAGCTGAATGATTAGCTTTTGAATTATTTCTTCTGATAGTATTAATTGATAAATTTACACTCTCACCTACTTTAATGGAACCTTTTTCAATTTTTCCAATATGCACAAAAAGGTCACTAACTTTTTTTTGTGTATCTTTAATATTAATTTTACAACTTGTTGTTTGAATTAAACCTTGGTCACCTACCTGTCCTCCAGACTCTCCATAAAAAGGAGTTTGATTAGTAATTATTTCTACCTCGTCACCAGATTTAGCTGTTTCTACAAAATTATTATTTTTTAGAATTTTTAAAACTATGCCTTCTGCGTTTTCAAATTCGTAACCTAAAAATTCTGTTGGTTTCAACTCTTCTCTAATCTTAAACCATTTCTCTTCTATTGATTTATCTCCAGACCCTTTCCAGTTTGCCCGGGCTAATCTTTTGCTTTTTTCCATTTCATTTTCAAAAGATTTAGTATCTACTTTGATATTTTTAGCTTTTAAAATATCTGCTGTTAAATCTAATGGAAAACCATAAGTATCATACAATTTAAAAGCAACTGACCCGGGTAAAATATTATTTTTAACTTTTTCTAAATTTTCATTAAGAATGGTAATTCCTCGTCCCAATAATGTCGAAAATTTTTCCTCTTCATTTTTTAATGTTTCTATAATTAAATCTTTACCAGATTTCAACTCAGGATAACTATTCTGCATTTCACTTAATAATACTTCAAACAATTTATGAAAGATTGGGCTTTTGCTTCCTAGAGTATGAGCATGTCTCATTCCTCTTCTCATTATTCTTCTAAGAACGTATCCACGTCCTTCATTAGAAGGAAGAATTCCTTCAGCAATTAAAAAACTGCTTGCTCTTAAATGATCTGAAATAACTCGATGGCTTGCGATCGTTTTTTTATTAATTGAAGTCTTAATAATGTCTGAAGACGCTTCTATAATTTTTTTAAAATGATCTATATTATAATTATCATGTGTTCCCTGTAATACCGCTGTCATTCTTTCAAGTCCCATTCCGGTATCTACAGAAGGTTTTGGAAGGCTTATTCTTTTTTCTTTAGTAAGTTGTTCAAATTGCATAAATACAAGATTCCATATCTCTATAAATCTATCTCCATCTTCATTTGAGCTGCCAGGTGGTCCGCCTTGAAGTTTGTCTCCATGATCATAAAATATTTCTGAACAAGGTCCACATGGCCCCGTATCCCCCATAGACCAAAAGTTGTCAGATGTTTTAATTTTAATAATTTTATCTTTACTTAATCCAGCAATTTTTTTCCAAAGGTTAAACGAGTCTTCGTCCTCATGGTAAACTGTTACTAAAAGTTTTTCTTTGGGTATGCCAAAATCTTTTGTTAATAAATTCCAAGCATAAGTTATCGCTTGTTCTTTAAAATAATCTCCAAAAGAAAAATTTCCTAGCATTTCAAAGAAGGTGTGATGTCTTGGAGTGTAACCTACATTTTCAAGATCATTATGTTTTCCTCCTGCCCTAACACATTTTTGTGAAGTAGTAGCAGTTTTGAATGATTTTTTTTCTAACCCAGTAAATACGTTTTTAAACTGAACCATACCTGAGTTTGTAAACATTAATGTAGGATCGTTATTAGGTACTAGGTTACTAGAGTCTACTATTTGATGATTATTCTTTTTAAAATAATCTAGAAATTTATTTCTAACATCAGTCAATAAAATCTGGCTCATGCTCTATTAGATACAGATATTTTTTGAGTTGTCTATTTAGTTTTTTTCGTCTTCAACTAGGCATATCTCAGACTTTGTAAGAAATCTTCGTCCTGTGCCATTATCTAACGAAAACATGCCGCCTATGCCCTTTACAGCATCTATAGTGAGGTTTGTGTGCTTCCATTTCTCATGTTGGTCCTCGTTCATATAAAATGGAGTTCCATCTATTTCTCCTAATTTTACGTCGCTATTTCCGACCATATATTCTTTAGCAGGATAGCACATAGGTGCGCTACCATCGCAGCAACCACCAGATTGATGGAATAAAAGATCATTTCCATGAACTTCTTTAAGATCACTTAATAATTTTTTTGCAGATAGTGTTGCTTTAACTTTCATATTTATAAGGCCCGTGAATCTATCACGGGCCATTATAATATATCGTTTAAAAGAATCCTAATTTTTTCTCACTGTAAGACACGTGCAAATTTTTCACTTGTCTATAATGATTAAGCATCATTTTGTGAGTTTCTCTTCCGATACCAGATTGTTTGTATCCGCCAAAGGCAGCATGCGCAGGATAAGCATGATAACAATTAGTCCAAACTCTACCAGCTTGTATACCTCTACCCATTCTATAAGCAACATTTCCATCTCTAGTCCAAACACCAGCGCCTAATCCATATAGAGTATCATTAGCAATTTCTAATGCTTCTTTCTCATCTTTGAATTTAGTAACCGAAACTACTGGCCCAAAGATTTCCTCTTGGAATATTCGCATATTATTTTTACCTTCGAAGATCGTTGGTTGAATATAATTACCTTTTTCCAAACCGCTGTTTAATTTAGCAACCGAGCCTCCAGTTAGAACCTTGGCACCCTCTTTCTTACCTAAGTCTAGATAAGATTTTATTTTTTCCATTTGCTCTAAAGATGCTTGTGCTCCAATCATTGTTTCCATTTTTAAAGGATTATCTTGCTTAACAGCTTTAGTTCTTTTTATAGCTTTCTCCATGAACTTATCATAGATAGATGCTTGAACTAACGCTCTACTAGGGCAAGTACATACTTCCCCTTGATTAAGCGTAAACATAGCAAAGCCCTCTAAACATTTATCAAAGAAGTCATCATCTTTTGACATTACATCTTCAAAAAAAATGTTCGGAGATTTGCCTCCTAGTTCTAAAGTAATTGGAATCAAGTTTTGAGAAGCATACTGCATGATTAAACGTCCTGTAGTAGTTTCACCTGTAAAAGCTATCTTTCTAATTCTTTTAGAAGAAGCTAAAGGCTTACCTGCTTCAAGACCAAATCCGCTAACAACGTTTAGAACACCTGCTGGTAATAGATCTCCTATCAGTTCCATTAATAGCAATATCGATGCTGGCGTTTGTTCAGCTGGTTTCAAAACTACACAATTCCCCGCTGCTAAAGCAGGTGCAAGTTTCCATGTAGCCATTAATAACGGAAAATTCCAAGGTATTATTTGACCGACTACTCCTAGAGGTTCTGGAATATGATAAGAATATTCACTGTTACTTATCTCTGCTACCGAACCTTCTTCAGCTCTGATAACTCCTGCAAAATATCTCCAGTGGTCAACTACCAAAGGCATATCAGCAGCCATACATTCTCTTATTGGTTTTCCATTATCTAAACATTCTGCTGTTGCTAACAAATTAAGATTTTTTTCTATTACGTCAGCAATCTTTAAAAGAATGTTTGATCTTTCAGTAATTGATGTTTGTCCCCATGCAGGAAAAGCTTTATGCGCTGCATCTAGAGCAAAATCTACATCTTTATCATTCGATCTTGGCACCTGACAAATTACTTCATTTGTTATTGGTGTAGTATTATCAAAATACTTACCTGACTTTGGTTCGACAAATTTACCTCCTATAAAATTTCCATATTTATTTTTAAAAGGAAATTTAACTTTAAGGTGTGAAGTGTCTATTGAAGATGACATTTTCGAACTTTTTGATTGTTGTGTACTCATTTTTCCCCCTTTTTTTTTAAATTAAACTACAGTGAGTAAATTATTTATACGGCAAAAATTTCTGTATTTTTTTTAAAAATACAATTCTTGATTGATTAAAACAATTTCAAGTTGTTAAGAGAGATACGAGGAGATAAAACTCCTCGTATTTAATTGAGATGACTATTTATCGTCTTCGCTTTTATCGCTAATTTTTTCTTGTGGTGCTGGATTTCCTTCTAGCTCTTTTGTAATAGCTGCTGCTTGATCACGTATTACTTTTTCTATTTCATCAGCTATTTTAGGATTTTTTTCTAAGTAAATTTTAGCATTTTCTCTACCTTGACCAATTTTTTCTCCTTTGTAAGCGTACCAGGCACCTGATTTTTCAACCACACCTGCTTTAGCACCAAGATCAACTAATTCTCCTACTTTACTAATCCCTTTTCCATACATTAAATCGAATTCAACTACTTTGAATGGTGGAGCAACTTTATTTTTTATGACCTTAACTCTTGTAGAGTTTCCAATTATTTGATCTTTGTCTTTTATTGCACCAATTCTTCTTATATCCATTCTTACTGAAGAGTAAAATTTTAATGCATTTCCTCCTGATGTAGTTTCTGGATTTCCAAACATCACTCCGATTTTCATTCTTATTTGATTAATAAAAATAACCATTGTGTTCGATTTGGAAACTGAACCGGTTAATTTTCTTAAAGCCTGACTCATAAGTCTTGATTGAAGACCAACATGATGATCTCCCATCTCACCTTCCAATTCAGCTTTTGGCGTTAAAGCAGCAACAGAATCTACTACTAGTACTGAAATCGATCCAGATTTAATTAATGTATCAGTTATTTCTAAAGCTTGCTCACCAGTATCAGGTTGTGAGATTAAAAGTTCTTCAGTTTTTACACCTAGTTTTTTGGCATAAATTGGATCCATTGCATGCTCTGCATCAACAAAAGCACATATTCCACCTGCTTTTTGCGCTTCCGCAACAACTTGTAATGCCAGTGTTGTTTTTCCAGATGACTCTGGGCCATAAACTTCAATAATTCTTCCTTTTGGAAGTCCTCCTATTCCTAAAGCTAAATCTAAACTTAATGATCCAGTAGAAACAGCTTCTATGTCTAAAGCTTGCTGTTGTCCAAGTCTCATTACTGAGCCTTTTCCGAAATTTTGGTCTATTTGGCTAATTGCTGCCTCTAAAGACTTCTTTTTTTCCTTTAATTCCTGTTCTTTTTTATTATCTGTTTTTACAACTTTTAAATTATTTTTAGTCATTTTTTTCCTTTTTTTTGTTTCGAATCGTTATGATAACTGTACACCTTTTGTTCTTTTTTACAAGTAGATAAAAATTTGCAAAAAAACTATAAATTCTTAATGTTATTTAGGGTTAATTTTCCAAGTTGATCTAAAAGTTTGAATTTAGACATAACAAAATCTCTTGTAGCTTTAGCATTAGCAATACTCGCATTCAACAATAGGCTCCTTGATTGTATTACTTCAAGTGTAGTTCTAGTGTTTCCAGACTCATATTCTAAAGTGATACCTTCGTTTGCAATTTCAGCAGCCTCTACTTGAGCTTTTGTAGCGTTTAAAACACTTTCTGTGGATTGGTAGGCAGACCAGGCATTTGTAATGTCAGATTTTACTATATTTTCAATATTGTTTAAAAGAAGATTACTCTGTTCTCTTTTATATTTAGCTTTTTTCAAGGAAAAATAATTTTCTCCTCCTTTAGTTATAGGCCAAGTTACTGAGGCTTTTAAAGTATCCTGATCAGTTTTATCTATAGTAGAACTAAAATCCCTATTTTTAGATTTTGAATAATTTATAGAAGCTGATGGAGAAAGTTTTGCTTTTTCGATTTCCACATTTTTTTTAGAAATTTCATAATCCAATTTTGCTATTATAAGTCTAGGGTTGTTTAATTTTGATATTTCTAAAGCTTCACTTAGATTAATTGGTAATTTAATATTGAACTTAAAAGTCTCTTCAATTTTTTCCGGGTATTCTAATCCTGTTATTCTCTTAAAATCTGTTTCAGCTGCTATAAGATTTGTTTCTGAAGTAATAAATTTCGCTTTTGCGTCTGCTAAAGAAGACTCTGACTGAGCTAAATCTGCAAGTGTGATTTCTCCTTTTTGTAACCTAACACTATCAGTTTCTACCTGTCTTTCAAATAAATTTAAATTTTTAAAATTAAAATTTTTATTTTTATTTTTATAAATTAAATCAAAATAGGCAAATATTGAATCCAACATAACTTCTTGCTCAGTTTTGATAAGTTCAAAATTTGCCTGTTCAACCTCTAATTCTGATTTTTTCAATGAATTAAAATTTTTAAAACCTTCAAAAATTTTTTGATCTACAGAAATAGTTCTAGTTTCTGTATTTAAATTTGAGTCAGGAAGCTTTGAACCTGATGTATCATTTTTATTATAAGACTCAACACTGTTTACATCTCCCGACAAACTTATACTTGGTAAAAATTTACTTTTTGAAATATTTACATTTTCTTTTATTGCCCTTAAATTTTCACGTTGAGCGTTTATTTTTGGATTTATTTTATAAGCAGAATCTAAAAAAAAAATTAAATCATTTGCTAATGCTAATGAAGAAAAATTGGATAAAAGAAATATTAAAATTATAAATATTCTCATTTTAATTAAATCTAATAGCACTTAATCTGTGCTTTGCATCTAGCTTAATTACCACATCAGCATTTTTTTTTAAATCCTTAAGCATTTGAAGTGTAATTCTCTCATAATACATAATAAAGTTTTTAACCTGTAGATACGACATTATTTTTTTTCCTTTAGAAGATTTTTTCAATTTTTTTTCTTGTAAAAGCCTCCATTTAAAAACATACCTAAAACTTGGAACTTCTAAAAATATAAGTTTATTTATTAATCTAAATATTTTTTTATATTTTGACTTAAGTTCAAAATTAACTTTTTTTCTCCAGATAGAATCTTTATCATATTTTTTTTCTAAAGTATTTATTGGTTTAATAAGTTCTTTTTTACTTTGATGTTTTGAGCCAACACACCATCCTTCAAAAATAATGATATCAGGCTTTTTTTTAATTTTAATCCATTTTTTTTTATTTTTTCTATCATCAGTCGATTTATCAAAAACTGGAATTGGAAAACTCTTAAAATTGTTAGACAATAATTTTTTGAAAATATTTGATAAAAGTTTTGTATCGTGAGTTCCTGGAACACCTCTTGTTAAAAATAACTTATGTACTTTTTTGGACATTTTTTGTCTATTTTTGAGAGTTTTGTAAAAATCATCAATTGAAAAAATTACTGTGTTAAGGTTATATTTTATTTTTAAAATAAGTTTTAAAATTTTTGTAATTGTAGACTTCCCTGATCCTTGACCGCCAGATATTCCAATTACAAGGGTTTTGTTATTTTTAGTATAATCAAAATATATAGAGTCACAAATAGGTAGATAAAAATTTTTAAGTTGTCCTATTTTATCATAAAATGGTTCTCCTAGAACTTCTTGCTTTTTGATAAAATTTAAATAATTTTTTTTTAATTTTAAATAATTATTTTTTAACTCTAACATTATTTCTTATCAAGCGGATGATTCTCCCCATCATTAACTGCTACTTCTTTTAAAGTAAAAATATCAAAGTCTTCCAAGCAAGCTAAGTTTATTCCATATATATTGGGATTAGCCCTTGGGTTGTGGTGAGTATAAACTCCACAATTAGAGCAAAAATAATGTTTCGCCACTTTAGTATGAAATTGGTAAAGTTTTAAAAATTCTTTTCCTTTAACAATCTTTAAATCATCAGGGCCTACCATCGCCATGATTGCTCCCCTTTTTTTGCACAAGCTACAATTACATTTTAGAATTTTTTTAAATGGTTTAGATACATCTATCTCTATTTCAATGCTTTTACAGTGGCAAATTAGTTTTTTCATAATCAATTTATAAACTATTTCCTTAAAAACTAATATTAGTTATCAACATTCTTATAAAATTACATTTAGATGTTCATGTTTTGATTCACTTTTGATTCCAATATAGACTCCAAATACAACTAATTAGTGTGTAATGTCTATAATGCTTTCCTCATTTAAATCAGAGTTGCTTAACTCTTTTTCATTCTCTCTTAAGGAAACCAAATAAATTAGCAAATTAAATATAACTAATAAAATTTGGGCAGTTATAGCTAATATATTAATTTTTAGACTAAGATAAGATAGAAAAATTATAAATATTGCTGATCTTAAAAAAACTTCTTTTTTGAAAACTGCGATAATAGCAAGAGAATGAATTACTAATTTATATAAAGACATTTTAGAAGGACCAAAGTATCTTAGTCCTCGAGTTGAATTTATTTCATTATAATTTTTTATATATTTTTTGAAAGATCCTGAAAAACTACTCCACAAACTAGTTTTATCGGATAATATTTTTACATCATCTTTCGTAATACAACTATAATTTCCAAAATTTATATTTTTACCAGTAAAAATCAAAACTAAAGCTTTATGTAATTGATATAAAATTTGAAAAAAAAAACCTTCTGATCTTTTTATTCGTTTAGCAACGACTGATATATTTTGATTAAAAGATATTTTTTCGATTAGGTCTTTAATTTCTACTGGTCTATCTTCGCCATCTCCATCCATTAGAATTAAGTAATCAAATTGATTAGCTTTTAATACATGTCTTATTCCATGAGCATTGCATCTAGCATGTCCTAGGTTTTTTTTCATATTTATAATTTTTAAAGATGAAATATTATTTGGTAATTTGATTGATGAAAATTTATTTACTGAAGCGTCGTTAATTACTATACAGTCAAAATTATACTCTTTAATATCATTTATCACTAAATTAATTTCATTTAAGAGTTTAATTAATGAATCCCAATCATTATATACTGGTATTAAAATAGTTACTTTTTTCATTTACTTCCTATCATACAAAATCCTACAGGTTTTATAGTTCCATAAACTCCAGGACAAATTTTTTTTAGTACATCAGGATTGCCTGCGTATACAAAACCAGCATTTTTTTTTATACTTTCCAAATTATTATCCAGAGAGTTGTACCATTTAGGTCTTGAGTTAAGATGATAAGATAAATTTCCAGCCACCCATTCATCTCCTATGACAATGCTAATCTCATTTTGAAAATTTTTATCCCATTTATTTTGTACTAAATATGCTATCTCTTTACCTGGATAGTCGGTTCTTTTATTTTCGTTTGTAATAGAAATATATAAGTAAATTGAAGGAGATAAAATGAATAAAAATAAAAATGCAGACATAAATAATTTAATTTTTTTTAAATTAATTTGTTCCTTAAATAAGTAAACTAAGAACACTCCTAAAAAAAGATAAAAAGGCGTCATCCACATTGTTCGAATTTTTGCACCAGTGAAAATAGATGTAAGTAAAATAAGTATTATTGGAACAGTATTTATTATAATTAAAAATAAAAATTTATGATCTTTGATTTTAAATTTGTATTTGAATTTTTTTATTAAAACGGCTAACATTAATATCCCAGGTAATACTAGTATGATTTGTTTGCTTGCAAAAATTATTGGGTTAATTACATGGTCTAATAAATTGGAGTCTTCCAAGCCTGTTCTATTTAACCCATAAAATATAGTAATAAAATTATTTTGAAATAACCAAATCATGTGTGGAAATATAGTAATGATAAAAAACACTACAGTTAGAGAGTATTTAAAATTTAATTTTTTTAATTTTAATGAATAAAATATTATAAAAAACATTAACGCCAGTAATAAATATACAAATAAATATTTTGACAAAAATCCTAATCCAGCAAAAACACCGAGAAATATAAAATCAATATTTTTTTTATTTTTTATACTTTGCCAGGCATAATAAACAGTAATTGCCCAAAATGGCATTTCACAAACATTAACGTTGAACTCTGGTGATGTAAAATTGAAGAAAACTATTCCCACTAAAAATAATATCGAAATTAGTGAATATATTTTTTTTTCAAAAAAATCTTCCGATAATTTCCAGACAAAAATAAAAGAGATAACAACAAAAATTTGACTCAAAGCATAATATACCCAATCTTGATTTCCAAATATTTGATAAAAAATTTCTATAACAAAAGCACTCATTGGAGGATGTTTGTTAAAACCCCAATCCAAATTGCTTCCCCAAGCCAAAGCTTCTATAGTATCTAAAGGCAAGTTTTTATTTGAAAGTGAGGGTATAAGTATCCAGATAATCAAATGTGAAACTATAAAAAGTAAGAATAACTTAGTTATGTTTATTTTTTTAATCATTTATTAGTTAATAAAAGTTTTTCATGTAAAAAGTAATAATATAAAAGTTTAAAAAAATTTTTTAAAACCTATTTTAAAATTTTTAATAAGATACTCAAGTTCGCCTTTGTTTATCTTATCAGAAAAAAAAATTACTCCATTATTAGGATAATATATTTTTTTAGAAAATAAAAAATTTTTCATTAAAGGAATTTTACCTTGATTTTTATGTTCAAAAAAATCTCGCTGAACTTTGTTTTTTGGCTGTTTGTCTGTATAAACAACTCTTAATAAAGACTTAAATCTATAAACTTTTGCTTTTATTTTTTCTTCAACAAAAAATTCATTTAATTTAGTTTGAAACAATTTAGAAGTATTTTCTAGTTTAGGAAATATTTTTTTTTTTATTTTTCAAAATATAAGTTGTTATTTCTTTACCGACATACGTTGAAAGAGAATTTCCTGAAAAAGTTCCACCAAAAAAAACTTTTGGATTTTTTTTATAAATACTATTATAAACTTTTTTAGTAATAGCAATTATACCGATTGGTAATCCACCTCCAAAACATTTTCCAAAAGTACTTATATCAGGTTTAATATTAAAATAAGTTTGTAAACTTCTTCCGTCTGTTCTTAAACCAGTAATTAACTCATCAAAAATTAAATTTATCTTGTATTTTTTCGAAATATTTCTTAAAAATTTTAAGTATGATTTAGCCTCCTCCAATGGGAGGCAGCCTTGAATAGGCTCTACTACGATACAAGCTGCTTTTTTTCTATATTTCTTAATTATTTTTTCAGATGTTTTTATGTCATTGTAAGGGATAAATTTAATTTTTTTTTGAAAATTTTTTGCTATGCCAGCCGACAGTGGATTGGCTTTCAAATTCTTTCCAGACGTAAATAATAAGTTATCTACTGACCCGTGCCAACTACCCGTAACTGATAAAATTAAATTTTTATCTGTGATAGCATGACATATCCGAAGAGCTTTAATCATAGCTTCAGTCCCAGTGTTACAAAAAATGAACTTATGTTTATTTGGAAACATCTTTTTTAGAACTCTTGAAAAAGAATTAGCCTGCTTATTAGGTGTACAAAGTAGAGTAATATTTTCTTTTACCATACTCTTTATGGTTTTTTTGAATACTAAACTGTTGTGACCGAGAATTTGAGTTCCAGCGCCTAATGAGAGATCTAAAAAATTTTTTCCATTTAATACTATTTTAGATCCTTTTCCTGAGTCAAATAAATTGTTATTATTTTGATAACCTTCATTTATGAGATAGGAAGTATTTTTTTTAATCATGCCTCTTTAATTTATATCTTTTTAAATTATTTAACAAACATATATAATTTTTTATCGGTTGTGCTTTCAAATAACTTACTTATTAATCTTTTATTAATATAATTATTTTTATTGTTTGCTAAATTTTTCTTTAATTCTACTAATAGCTCATTTTTATTATACACAACACTGTAAGATTTTTTAGGAATTTTTAATAATTTTGGATTTAATTCATCATAAGGTTCCATAACTGGTATTATTAAAAAGGAGTTATAAGCAATTGATTCTATTGTTCCCGAAGTTGGTCCTGAACATATTGATATTCTTGTTTTTTTTAATAATGTGGATAGGTTTTCATCAGAAAAAATTATTTGATTTTTTAATATGTCAATATTTCTATCCTTAATTTTCTCTTTTGGTAAAATAGGATGAGTTTTTATTACCAATTTTATATCTTTATTTTTTTTTAAAAAATATGTAGTCAAACCTATTAATTTTAAATCAAGATATTTAATTCCTGAGAGAATAAGTAATATCTCTATACTTTTTTTTTTATTATAATCTTTAAATATATCTTGAAATCGCAATGCTGGTCCAACTTGTACTTTTAGGCTTTTACAGAATTCTTTTCTTAATTTTATATATGATTTACCTGGATTAATAATTGTCTCAGGAATAACCTTAGCAACTTTCTCAAACTTTGATGGATTTAAATTAATGTACTGTCCATGATACAAAAAACCTTGATAACCTAAAGAACTACAATTAGGGTAAAATTGTCTGAAACCTAAATTCCATCCTTTATCGATTATTTGATTTTCAAACCAGTTAACGTATTTGTTAATTTTTATGTTTTGATTGTAAAGATTTTTAGCAAATCTAAAGTTTAATATGCCAGATATTGTAGAGTTATATTGATTTAACGATAATAACTCCTCAGACAAAATTGAGCTTAAATCCCAGTTTTTAAATCTTTCGTATTTTTTTACGTATTTTTTTACTCTAAGAACATGCGCCCAAGAAAATAATAAATCTCTATATGATAAATAATGCTCTTTAAATAAACACTTTCGTTCATTGTGTAAATTAATAATATTAATTGTATTTAATAAATTGCTTTCCACAATAAAAGTAGGAACAAAAAAAACATTTTTAATTTTTTTTCTTTTTAGAAAATCATCTAATCCCAGATATAATTTTTCTTTCTTAACGCTCTCGTTAGATGCAAATGTATCAATTAAAATATTGTTTTTAATTTTTTTATTAATTTCTACTTTCTTTATAAAAAATTTTATATACAAAAATATGAAAAATGAAAAAAAAATTGCCTTCAAAAATATAAAATATTTAGTAAGTTTATCTTCTTTTTTTTTATAAATTAACTTAATGTCTTTTTTGTTATTTTTGGACCAATTAAAAATAATATTTAGTAAGTTTTTTTCACTTAGAATAATATTTATCGAATATTTTTGGTTTGAAATTTTTTTCAAAGTTTCAAGTACGCATATTTTATGATGGATTTTGCTCATGTATGGGTGGCGAGAAGGTGGAAGTGATACCCACCAATCTAAATCTTTTTGACCTCTCTTACTTATTTTGTCTATCCAATTTACAAATAAATTACGATTATCTAAATTTATTTTAAAATAAATATTTTTAATAATTTTAGGGTATTCAACGGGGTCTAGTCTCAAGTCCCAGTATATATGTTTTTTTATTTTCACTTTTTTGAAGAATATAAATATCTTAAAACTAACCTATCATTAATAAGAGATTTCGATCCTTTATGCACACCACCTTCATCAAAAATTATCGCATCACCACTATTCATTGCAAAGTCAAATTCGCTAACTAAATTATTGCCTTGTTCAAGTTTTTCAGTATTTTTTAAAAAATTATTAACTGCGTTAGAATCTTTTAAATAATTATTTATATATTTTAAATTAATAGGTTTAGATATAAAATTACGAAACTCGGTTAATGTAAAATAAGGAGAATATTCTAATACTTTTTCATAAATTCCTTTTCTTATTGCATATCCTATTTTATGTGATTTAGGTATGTAACTTGTGCAACCATTGTTTGGTCCGACCGGGGTTAAATAAATAAAAAATTTAATATGGGCATGATCTGGGTTTACAAATTCGTCATAATTTTTTTCATCTCCATGATAAGCTTGATCTGTATGCCAAGGTAATAAGTCTTTATTGCTTATAGGAGTAAAGTATCCATCTATAAATTTTAAGTAACTTCTCTTATTAAAAATTTTGTCCGATATATAGTTTAATTTTTTTTTTTTTAGCTAAATTTAGAAGTGTGATATCTTGAAAAAATCTTTTAAAATCAAACTTTATAATTTTTAAAATTAGTTGATAATAATTTGTTGAAAAATAACTTTTGTGAGCTCCTTTTACCGCGCTATATTGTTTTACAATTTTTTGTATTTTTGATAGCTCAACCTCGTTTAAAAATTGAGGAATTTTTACGATTCCATCGTTTTTTAAAGTATCTAGAAAATTTACATTCATAATTTTAGCAAAGCTTGTTCATTTATTGAACGGTACTAATATGATTTATATAAAAAAAACTTAAAAAAGTAAAATATATTATCAATATAATATAAGAAATAAGGCTTCATAATTTCGTGTTATTCTAAAATTATATTAATTTAGAAAATAAGAGTGTATTATAATGAAGAATCTCACATGAAGTATAGAATTGAATTTGATGGCATTGGAAAAGTGAAAGTTCCTCATGAGAAATATTGGGGCGCCTCTACTCAAAGATCAAATAAATATTTTAATATAGGTGACTTTCTTGTTAGGCCAATCATTATTCACTCTATAGCTGTAATTAAAAAAGCTGCTGCAATAGTTAATTCTAAAAATAAAGATTTGGAGACTAAAATAAGCAAATACATTATTAAAGCAGCTGATGAAGTTATTAAAGGCAAGTTAGACGATCATTTTCCGTTAAAAGTTTGGCAAACAGGTTCTGGCACGCAAACTAATATGAATGTAAATGAGGTGATTGCTAATAGAGCTATTGAAATGATGGGAGGAAAACTTGGTTCAAAAAAACCAGTTCACCCTAATGACCATGTAAATAAATCTCAATCTACTAATGATGTATTTCCAACTGCCATGCACATCGCTATCGCAATTAAAACTAAAAAAAAACTATTACCTTCTTTAAAGCTTTTGGAAAAAGAATTAGGAAAAAAAGTAAAAAAATTCAATAGAATAGTTAAAGTTGGTAGAACACATTTGCAAGATGCTACTCCTATAACATTAGGACAGGAATTTTCCGGTTATCAATCGCAGTTAAAAAAATGTATTTCAAGAATTGAGGGAGCTTTAAATGAAATTTATAATTTAGCTCAAGGAGGAACAGCTGTAGGAACAGGTCTCAATACTAGAAGAAATTTTGATAAACAAATTATAAAAGAAATAAGTAAAATTACAAAAATTTCTTTTAAAGTAACTTCAAATAAATTTGCTGCGTTGGCAGCTCATGATGAAATCGTAAATTTCTCTGGTTCTTTAAACACAGCAGCAGTATGTTTGATGAAAATTGCAAATGATATAAGATTTTTAGGCTCTGGACCTCGAGCAGGTTACGGAGAATTAATTTTACCTTCTAATGAGCCTGGTTCTTCGATCATGCCAGGGAAAGTAAACCCAACTCAATCAGAAGCAGTCACTATGGTTTGCGTCAAAGTTATAGGAAATCACAACGGAATTACTATGGCAGGATCTCATGGTCATTTTGAATTGAATGTTTTTAAACCTTTAATAGCTCATAATATACTCCAATCAATTGAAATTATGTCTGACTCAGTTAAAAATTTTGCACAATATTGCGTTAAAGGAATTAAAGCTGATCAAAAGAGAATTAAATATTTACTTGATAATTCTCTCATGCTTGTTACTGCGTTAACTCCTAAAATTGGATACGATAAAGCAGCAAAAATTGCTAAAGATGCTCATAAAAATGGAACTACTTTAAAAGAAGAAGTTTTAAAGACAGGTATGGTTAGCGCCAAAGAATACGATAAAATTATGAATCCAATATTTATGACGAGGCCTAAATAATTTAAAAATCTTCAGTAACACTGTCAAAAAAAAGTTTAACTCTTTTGTGGTTATAAATTCCTTTAAAGTTATCTTTGATAACAATATTTTTAAACACTTTTTCGTATTTTTCAATGTCATTTTTATTTAGAACATTATTATTCTTTATTATTTTTTCAAATTTTATTTTTTTATTCGAGAAGTTAATAGAACCATTAAATTGTAAATCTAAAAATTTTTTTTTATAATTATATTTAGATAACAATTTATATTTAAACACTTTAAAATCACCTTTTTTTTCAAATAAACCATCTAGATATAGATCATATTTAGGTGTTGAAATAATAAATTCTTTTAATAAAATTTTTCCATTTTCTGTTGTAATTTCACCACTAAAATGATTGTTGAAATTAATATTAAATATACCATTAATTTTTTTTAAGATTTTTAAATTATCCTCATTTAAATTAGTTATTTTTTTTATAATAAAATCATTTAAAACCTCTAAATCTAAATTTTTAAAGTCTATATTTGAATCTATATTTACTATTGGATCTAACTGAAAAAATCCCTCTATATCTGCTTTTATAAATTTATTTCTAAAAAAACCATTTTTAATTATAAATTCATTTTCTTTTATAAAATCAAATCTAATAAAATTATCCATTATTTGGATATTTGAATTCCCATTTGTAACTTTGTTTTCTTTTGCAAAGAAAGATTTTACAGATAAACTTATTTCTGGAATTGCAATGTTTAGAGAATGTCTTTGTTTTTTTTGATAGTTTATAGAAGTTTTTTTATTTAACAAATATCCAATTAAACTTAATTTTCTAAAATTATCTGATTGATTAAATTTTGAGTTAGTATTCTTTAACTCAAATAACTTTTTATCTTTATTAATAAATATAAAATTATTTTTCTTAAATAAAATATCTTTTTTATTACCATCAATAATATCCAATAAATTAGAAATTTCTGTAATATCAACTTCTGGACTCGAATTTATAATAAAGATCTTTTTATATTTAAAATTCTTACTGTTAAATAAACTATTTAAATTAAGGATAAGTTCAATATTTCCATTAGGAATTTTCAAACTTTTATTTTTAAAATTTATGTTTACATTTTGAATGTTTAATCTTGGTGATGGGAAAATTTTATAATTAATTTTTGAAATCTTTGAAATATCTAGACCACTTTTTATATTTAAAGTCTCTTGTAACAAATCTTTTTTATTTAAATAGTTAAAAAATTTTGGGGCAACAAAATAAAAACAAGCTGAAAATACTAAAAATACAAAACAATAGACAAAAAAATGATTTATTTTATTAATTGGTTTGAAGAAAAGTAATTTTTTTATCATTGTAATTCTAATGTTTTTTAAAAAAAATTTATTTATGACTGTTTTTAATCTTTTTTAATAGTGATACAAGTAGTATATACTTTACTTAAGTCACATTTATGAAATCTATAAATAAATTATTAGAAAATTTAAACGAGGAACAAAAAAAAGCTGTTTTAAATACTGAAGGTCCCAATTTAGTTGTAGCAGGCGCTGGTTCAGGAAAGACTAGAGTTTTAACTACTCGTTTAGCGTATATAATTAATGAAAAAAAAGCATGGCCAAATGAAATTCTCTGCGTAACTTTCACAAATAAAGCTGCAAAAGAAATGCAAAGTAGAGTGATGAGTTATGTTAATAGATCTTCAAACTCTGTTCCTTGGCTAGGTACTTTTCATTCGATTAGTGTAAAGTTTCTTAGAAAACACTCTGAAGCATTAGGTCTCAAAAGTAACTTTACAATTCTAGATACTGACGACCAAAAAAAATTAATTAGAAAGATAGTTAAAGCAGAAGATCTCGATGCAAAAAAGTTTTCACCACAATTAATTATACATCACATTGATAAATGGAAAAATAAGGGTTTACTTCCAGCGGATATAAAAAATATCAAATCTAATTTTTCAGAAAAAGCTATTTTAAAAGTTTATGAAATTTATCAAAAAAAAATAAAAGATTTAAATGCCTGTGACTTTGGAGATCTTATATTATATTGTGTAAAACTATTTGAACAACACAATGATATTCGAAAATTATATCAAAGTAATTTTAAATATATTTTAGTAGATGAGTTTCAAGACACTAATTTTATTCAAAATAAATGGTTAAAACTACTAGTTAATGATAAAGAAAATATTTGTTGTGTAGGTGATGATGATCAATCCATTTATAGCTGGAGAGGAGCTGAGATTAAAAATTTTTTAAATTTTGATCAAATTTATAAAGATTGTAAAGTTTTTAAATTAGAGCAAAATTATAGATCTACAAAAAATATATTAGAAACTGCCTCCACTTTAATATCTCATAATACTAATAGAGTAGGTAAAAAATTATGGTCATCAGCTTCTAGCGGGGATTTAGTAAAATTAAACTGTTATCAAACTGGAAAAGATGAAGCCCAAGGTATTAGTGATACTATTGAACATAAATTAAAAAAAAAAATACTCTTTAAATAATATTTCTATTTTAGTTCGAGCTATTTATCAAACTAGGGAGTTTGAAGAAAGATTCCTAAAAGTTGGTATTGGATATAGAGTTTTAGGAGGAACTAAATTTTATGAAAGAGCAGAAGTAAAAGATGCTGTATCATATTTAAGAATTATAAATCAAAAATTTGATGATATTGCTTTAGAAAGAGTGCTTGGTTCACCAAAAAAAGGAGTGGGTGAAAGCACACTTAATCAAATTTATTCATTTGGAAGTAAAAATAAAATTTGCTTAGAGGACTCAATTATTAGGTTGTTAGAATTAGATGAATTTAAACCAAAAATTAAATTAAGTTTGAAACACCTTGTTGGTATGATTCATAAATGGAGAGTAGATTCAAAAAAAATTAAACACTATGATTTATTAAAACTTGTGTTAGATGAGTCCGGTTATTCCTCAATGTTAAAAAATAAGAAAGATTTAGAAAATGAAAATAGATTAGAAAATTTAAAAGAACTTTTAAGAGCAATGCAAGACTATGATAATTTACAAAGCTTTCTTGAACATGTTGCTTTGGCAACGTCTATAGATCAAGAATGGAATGGAGCTAAAATTAATCTAATGACTATGCATGCTGCTAAAGGACTAGAATTTGATGTAGTATTTTTGCCTGGTTGGGAGGAGGGATTGTTTCCTCACCAAAAATCGCTAGAAGAAAAAGGTGATTTTGCCTTAGAAGAAGAAAGAAGGCTAGCTTACGTTGGTATTACAAGAGCTAAGAAAGAGGCTTTTTTATCTTTTGCAATGAAAAGAGCATATCACGGCGACTGGATGGATGTTCTACCCTCTAGATTTATTAACGAGATACCAGACAACAGTGTAGAAAAAAATGAAACTGTATTGGATAAAAATGAAGATGATTTTGAATTCAATCAAGATAATAGTTTAGATTTTGGGGATGAATATAGAAGTCCAGGGTGGGAAAGGTATAAAAAAAATAAAATGATTAAATGGAAAAAATAAATAAGCTCAAAGAATTATTGAATTTTTATAATTTAGATGGATATATTATACCAAAAAATGATGAATTTTTTGGAGAATACATTCCTGAGAATAAAGATAGATTGAAATTTATTAGTAATTTTTCTGGATCTTATGGTTTCGCTATAATATTAAAAGGTAAAAATTGTTTATTTGTAGATGGAAGGTATACATTACAAGCACAAATACAAAGTGGAAAGTTTTTTAACATATTTACTCTTCCTAATAAATTTCCAGCTAATATAGTAAAAAAAAAAAAATTTAAAATTGGTTTTGATCCGAAATTACACACAAAAAAAAATCTAAAATTATTATTTGGTAACACTAACTGCAAACTTATAGCTATTAAACAAAATCTAGTAGATAAATTATGGAATATAAAAAACGATCAAAAATTCAATAGATTGTACGTTTTACCTAAAAAAGCAGTAGGACAAAGCTATAAGGTAAAAATTAAAAATCTTATCAAAACCCTTAAAAAGAAAAAAATTGATCTCCAATTTGTTTCTTCAAGTGAAAATATTGCTTGGCTTTTAAACATTAGAGGTAAAGACTCGGAATATACGCCAATACCTAATTGTTATTTATCAATAGGAATTGATAAAAGAATTCAATTATTTTGTGATTTAAAAAAAATTGATACTAATTTTAAAAAAAGATTTGAAAAAATAGATATAATAGATATTAAAAATATCAGCCTATTTCTGTCTAAAATTAGAAATAAAAAAATTCTGATAGATGCTTCTACTTGTTCAATTTTTTTTGAAAATATTTTAAAAGAAAATAATAGAATTATAGAATTTTTAGACCCAATTTATTTTTTTAAAGCTATAAAATCTAAAATAGAGATTAAAAATACTATAAAAGCTCATATTTATGATGGAGTTGCATTAACAAGATTTTTAATATGGCTCAAAAAAAATTATATAAAAAAAAATATAAATGAAATTAGCGCTCAAGAAAAATTATTAAAATTCAGAAAAAAAAATAAAAACTTTAATTTTTTAAGTTTCCCAACTATATCAGGTGCAGGCCCTAATGGGGCTATTATTCATTACAAAGCTTCAAAGAAAAGTAATAGAAAATTAAAAAAAGGAGACATTTATTTAATAGACTCGGGAGGACAATATAATTTTGGAACAACGGACGTCACTCGTACAATTTCGCTTGATAATAACAATCAAAGAATCAGAAATATTTTTACCAGAGTATTGCAAGGACATATAGCAGTAGCTAAATTTAAATTAAATAAAAATTCATATGGAGAACAAATTGACAAAGTTGCAAGAAAACCTCTAAAAAAAATTAACTTAGATTATATGCACGGGACAGGTCATGGTGTTGGATATTTTTTAAATGTTCATGAAGGACCGCAAGCAATATCAAAAAAGAATCAAGTTAAATTGAAGGAAGGAATGATAATTTCTAATGAACCGGGATATTATGAAAATGGTAAATTTGGTATAAGAATAGAAAATCTTATTAGAATTAAAAAAAATACCAAAGGATGCTCTTTTGATAATTTAACAATGGCTCCTATAGATAAATCTTTAATAAATAAAAAAATTCTTAAACGAGATGAAATAAATTGGCTAAATTCTTATCATAACAAAGTATTTAAGAATCTTAATAAGTTTATGAAAAAATCTGAATTATTTGAGTTATCTAAAGCTTGCTCAAAGATTTAAAATTTTATACCAGTCATTCTCCTTAATAATTTTGATATTTAATAATTTAGCATTATCAATTTTTTTTTTTGTAGGCTTAGATTCTCCAATCACTAATATATCTAATTTTTTTGAAATAGTTCCCAAAACTTTTCCACCGTTACTTTCAACCAAACTTTTTGCCTCGGATCTACTCATTTTTTTAAAACCTCCAGTAAACATTATAGTTTTGTTTGAAAATTTTCCTTTTTTATTTTGAATTTTAAATTCTTTAATTTTTAATTTTTCAATTAATTTTTTTATAATTTCAATGTTTTTATTATTTTCAAAAAAGTTATTTATCGAGTCAATTTGAGTTTCGCCTATTCCATCAAGTTCTACTAAATTTTTTAAGATTTTTTTTCTTTTAGAGCTCTCAAATAGTTCATAAAATCTATCAATAGATTTAAAAAAACTTGCCAAAATTTTAGCATTTTCTTGTCCAATATGTCTAATACCTATAGAAAATATAAATCTATCAAGCTCTATAACTGTTGATTTATCAATTGCCTTTTGTAGATTGCTGATAGATAACTCACCCCATCCTTCAAGATATCTAATTTTGTCATAATTAATAGAAAAAATATCTGAAGGTTTTCTAATTAATTCTAATTCCCAAAATTGATCAATTACTTTTTTACCTAGGCCATCAATATTAAAAGCATCTTTGGAAACGAAATGCTTTAATTTTTCTCTAACAATATAATCGCAATCGTAACCTTTGAGACATCTTCTTACCGCATCTTCTTTTTTTGTTGATTTGTTTATTTCCTTTGTAGTGATAGATCCACACAAGCATTTATTTGGAAATATATATAGTTTACTAAATTTACTTCTTTTGGATTTGTCTACTGAAACTACTTGAGGAATTACATCGCCAGCTCTTTGAATTTTAACAATGTCTCCTACTCTAATATCTTTTCTTTTAATTTCATCTTCATTATGTAATGTTGCATTTGAAACTACAACTCCTCCCACTGTCACTGGCTCAACTTTCGCCACTGGCGTAATTGCGCCAGTTCTTCCCACCTGTATAATTATTTCTTTAATTTTTGTCTCAGCTTTTTCTGCAGAGAATTTATAAGCAATAGCCCAACGCGGAGCATTGGATGTATTTCCTAGCCTTGATTGTAATTTTAAATTATTAACTTTATAAACTAATCCATCAATATCATAATCTAAAGATGATCTAATTGAGTCTATGTGTGAATGTTGAGATTGTATTTCCTCTAAATTTTTTACAATCTTAATAAGAGGGTTTATCGAAAAACCCCACTCTTTAATCTTATTCAAAAATTCTGATTGTGTTTTATATTTCATGGGCTTAATTTCTCCAAAACCATAAGCAAAATATTTTAATGGAATTTTAGAGGTTTCTTTTGGATCTTTCTGCCTAAGTGATCCACCAGCTGCATTTCTTGGATTAGCAAAATTGGCTTTTATATTGTTGAAATCTTTTTTTCCAATATAAATCTCTCCACGAATCTCTAGTAAAGAAGGAATGCTACCTCCCTTTATTTTCTTCGGTATGCTTTTTATAGTTTTGAGGTTTGCTAAAATATCTTCCCCAGTAATACCATCACCTCTAGATAGTCCTTTTGTTAGTGATCCATTTTCATAAATTAAAGTCGCAGAGATACCGTCTATCTTTGGTTCTGAACTAAGTTCAATATTTTTATTTTCAATATTTAAAAAATTATTCACTTTACTTAAAAAATCTTTCATATCGCTCTTGTCAAAAGCATTAGATAAAGAGAGCATTGGCTTCAAATGTTTAATTTTTTTAAATTTGTTTGTAACAGGTGCGCCAACTTTATTTAAAGGTGAGCTAATATTTTTTAAAAAACTATATTTTTTTTCCAGTCCTTTTAAATTTTGTTTTAATTGGTCGTATTCTTTATCAGAAACCGATGGACTATCGTGATTATAGTATTGATTGTTATATTTTTTTATTAACTCAATTTTTTTTTTATAATTTTTGGTAATATTATCTTTTTCTTTACTCATATTAACCTAGTATCTTTTTAATCGTTCTTTTTATTAATCCATCATTTTTATTCTTTTCTTTTTTAATTTTTATTTTATAATTTTTGTTCAATAGTCTATAAGATTGTTCATACCATTCACTAGAATTATAATTATAACCAAGTAATGATGCGGCTGCTTTAGCTTCATTATTTAGTCCTATTTCATAATAAATTTCTACGAGTCTATGTAAAGCTTCTTCAATAAAAACTGTTTCCTCATAATCCTCTACAATTTTTTTTAATCTATTAATAGCCGGTATCCATTTTTTAACTTTAATGTAGTATTTTGCTACGTATAATTCTTTTGCAGCTAATTGATTATTGATTAAGTCCATTTTAAATTTTAGGTCCATTGCATATTCTGTATTAGGGTAATTTTCTAAAAAATATTCAATTTTTTTTTTTTGATATTAATAAGGGCTCTAAATCTTTTCTTTCATCTAAAATTTGTTCGTAACTATTCATAGCCACCAAATAGTATGCATATGGAATATTTTTATTTGCTGGATATTTCAAAATAAAATTTTCTAAATTTGCTGTTGATTCCTCATAAAAATTAATTAAATATAAACAATAGCTACTCATGATAGATGCTTTAGCTGCATCATCCATTTTTGGTAAAATTAATGAGGCTTCTGAAAATTTTTTTGCTGCTACAAAAATATCACCATCGTTCATCGCTTTTACTGCTTCTCTGTAAAGTAAGTAAGACATTTCGCTATCAGCTGGAGCAAAATTTTCTACTTCCTTCTTTGAGCACGAAGAAATTGAAATTAATATTATAATTACAAAAAATAATTTTTGATACATTATAAAACTCATATCAAATTTAACTTACTAGGTAAATTTTAAAGGTTACTAAGCGTTAACTGCTAGCTTATTTACTGATGTTTTGAAAATTCTTTTCTCTAAACTTTCATCATCTCCTTGAACTATCGAATAATTTGAAGAATCTTCAAATATTTTTTTAAGAAAGATATTACTCAAATGATGTCCGCCTTGTACACATTTTACATTTCCTAGAATTCTGTATCCTGAAAGTAAAAAATCTCCAACTAAATCTAAAATTTTATGATTTGCAAATTCTTTAGTATTTCTTAGTCCACCTTTATTTAAAATTTCCTCTTTTTTTACTACTATCGCATTATCTAAAGATCCACCTTTAGCTAGACCAACTTCTTTTATCTTTTCAATATCTTCGAAAAGGCAAAAAGTTCTTGAATTATAAACATCCTCTAAATTTTTTTCTGCAAAATTAATTGAGTTCTTTTGGTTGCCGATTAATTTGTTTTCATAAACTAATTCAAAATCTACTGTTAAGCTTTCATTGTTAGGCTCTATTGAGATAATTTTTTTATCTTGTTTAAATTCTATCTTCTTGTTTATTTTAAGATAGTTTCTTTTAGTCAATAAGTTTTTAAAGCCTGCAGCTTGTATTGATTTTACAAAATCTCTAGAGGAACCATCCATTATAGGCACTTCTTGGTTATTAATTTCAATTAATAAATTATCGATACCAGTTATGTATATTGCCGCCATTAAATGTTCCACGGTTGAAACTGAACAACCGTATTTATTTTTTAATGTAGTGCATAGTTTAGCTGAGGAAACATTTTTATAATCAGCCTTGATAAAATTGTTTTTAGGTAAATCAACTCTTTTGAAAACTATCCCGTGGTTAGCAGCAGCAGGTATAAGTTTTATATTAGATTTTACTGCACTATGAAGACCTATGCCTGTAAATATTACTGGTTTAAGAATAGTTTTTTGATTAGTTTTAAACATAGGTGTTTTATACAAAATTGTGCCTCTATATTTAAAACAACTAATGTTTCAAAAAAATACAGCTTTTATATTAGCTAAAAAAATTTGAAAAAAATCTTGAAATTATTGACTTTTTTGGCTCTACAATAGGAATTGCTTCCTTTGCCCAGCCTTTGCCTACTAGCTCAGCTGCACCTTTAACACAAGAAAGAGAATTATCCTCAAATACATCATTAAAAATAATGCTAAACTTATTGTTAAATTTTTTTTCAAATATAAAACTTAAATTATTAAATAAGTTCTTGTCATCTACTAAAAAATAAACATTAAAATTATTTTTTTTAAAATAACTCAGATTAATATTTTTTTCGTAAATAATTTCAAATAGTTCATCTATTCTAGATGAAATTATCTTAAATATAAGTTTTAAAGAGATTTTTCTGAACGATGTTTCTGTAAAATATTTCTTATCTAAATACTCTTCATTTTGATCTTTATATAATTCTTCAATTGGCAAATTATTTACTATATCTTTGATTATTTTTAAATCTAATTTACATAATTTAGAGACATCTTTTAGTATTATATCTGTGCCAAAGTCAAAATTCTCTGAAAAAACAAAAGACTCATTTTTAAAAATAGAAATATTACTTCTTTCTTGGCCCAGTGTAATAATTGTAGAATTATTTTCTAATTTTTTTTCCATAAAAAGATTTATACTATTTGCAAAAGATTTTAAAATTAATCTTTCAATTCTTATATTACAGTTATTTAATGTTGATCTTATTTTTTTTATATAAGTTCTATCTAAAGTAAAAAAAGTCATATCCTGATTATAAAAATGTCCATGGATTCCAAAAGGAGGGTTTGTGAAAAAATTTTTATCAACAGAAAATCTAGAATTGAAAAGATGTATAAAAAAAATATCATTTTCTGAGTTTGAAATTATTTTTTTATTTTCATTCAAGATAAATGTAATATCTTTTTTTGAAATTTGTGAACCATTTAATTTTTTATATCCAGAGACATTAATACAATTTATTTTTTCAGGATTTACAACTATAGTAGCTGTTTCAAATATATTCTTAGTTTTGGATTCAATTTTTTGTAAATTTAATTTAATATTTTCGAAAAAGGTATCGCTATTAATAATGTTTTGAGATAAAAAATTTTTAAAGTAAACTATTTCTGAAAAAATTATTTCAAAATTAGACTCTTCGTCATATTTTACAACTATAAAAATAATTTTTTTAAAGTCTATTTCTATTATTAAATAAGGTTTATTAATTTTCATTAAGTTATTTTAAAATCAATTGATCCTTTATTCTATAATCAAAAACTTTATATTTATCAAAATGTCTATTATCCTTAATTTCGATATAATTTTCTAAAGAATTTAAATAATTTTCTACTGGTAGTTTTATTAATTGATTATTCCTTAGAGATATATCCCATCTTTTAATATCAAAATAATAAAATGCTTTAATATCATTAATTGGAAATTTGATCGTATTTAATAAGTCGTAAAGAGATCTAAAATTTTCTTGCTTCCCAAATATTAATGGTAAATTTTTAAAAACATCTAACTCAATAAACCTGATAAGAGACTCATCTTTGGTAACATAAAATTTTTTGTTTTCTACTACCTGTATTGCTATAGGTATTTTTTCTACAATAATAATTTTGATAGTATTAGGGTATATTTTTTTTACTTTAATGCTTGATATAAATTCATTTTCTAAAATGACTTTGCCTATCTTTAATTGATCTATAAAAAAAATATTTTTTTTTAATAAAAAACTTAATTCTTTCTCGAGTTTATTTGTGTTAATTACCTTATTATTTTCTACAATTATGTTCTTAATTGGTAAAAAAACTTTTATATTTTCTAAGTTTTTTTCTGGGTTATAACTTGAGATTATAAAAAATAAAACTATAAATAAAAAGATTTTGCTTACACGACTCATCTATGAATACTTGCATCAAGAATTATACTATTAACAAGATTTTTAAATGAAATTCCATTATATTTGGCTATTTCTGGCACTAGAGATAAAGCTGTCATACCTGGTTGAGTATTTGTTTCTAAAAGAAAAAATTTATTTTTTACAAATTTAAAATCCGAACGACTTATTCCTCTGCATTTAAGTGTATTGTGAGCTTTAGCTGCAATTTTTAAAACCTCATTATATTTTTTTTTATTTAAATTTGCTGGCATCACATGATTCGTCTTAGCTGATTTATAATATTTTGCTTTATAGTCGTAAAATTTTCTCTTGGGTATTAGTTCTATTGCTCCAAGAGCTTTTCCGTTCATCACAGCTACTTGTATTTCTTGTCCTCCTATAAATTCCTCAAATAATAAAGTTTTGTAGTTTTTAAATAAATTTTCTGTTTCTTTTTTCAAATTTTTAAAACTCAGACATATTTTAACACCAATACTTGAGCCTTCGTTAGATGGTTTAACTACTATTGGAAACTTTATTTTTTTCGATTTAATTAATGTTTTTAATATAGGTAAATTATATTGATTTTTTTTTAATGTAAAATATTTAGGAGTAATAATATTTTTTTTTATAAAAATTTCTTTAGATATAATTTTATCCATTGAATTCATAGATGATAGTACTCCAGAGTGTGTATATGGAATTTTATAATATTCAAAATAACTTTGTGCGTGGCCATCTTCTCCGTCTTTTCCATGTAAAGCATTAAAAATAACATCAGCTTTTAATTTATTAATTTCTGAAAAATGTTTTTTAGCAGGATCAAAAGTTTCTACTTTATATTTTAATTCTTTTATTGCTTTAATACATGCTTTTCCAGTACTAAGGCTTATTTTTCTTTCTTTTGATGTGCCACCAAGAACAACCAATATTTTGTTTATTTTTTTCACAATAATTTAAATATTATCTCCAATTATTTTAATTTCTAACTCTAAATTAATTTTAGTATTATTATATACTTTCTCTTTGACTTTTTTAATAAGGTTCTCCATATCAATTGACGTTGCATTACCATTGTTGATAAAAAAATTACAATGCTTTTGGGAAATGATTGCTCCGCCTACGTTATAATTAGAGCACTCTGATTTTTTAATTAATTCCCATGCTTTATAATTATCCGGATTTTTAAATGTGCTGCCACAAGTTTTGACTTGACCAGGTTGAACTCTTTTTTTTGTTTTTAAAAAATCATCTTGTTTTTTTTTTATTTTTTCTTTACTTGATTTATTGCCTTTAAATTTTGCACTTATAAAAATTAAATTTTCTGGTAGATCGGTTCCCCTATATTTGAAATTTATATCCTTGGCTAATATTTCTTTAACTTCACCATTAAAATCTACCGCTAGAACAGAATGTAAAATATTTGAAATATCATGACCGTAACAACCGCAGTTCATTTTAATTGCCCCTCCTATATTACCTGGAATACAAGACAAAAATTCAAAGCCACTTATTGAGTTTTGAGTTGCGAAATTTGACAATCTTTTATCAAGAGTGGCTGCTCCAACTTCGATTATATTATCAGATAAAATCTTAATATATGAAAATTTAGGACTTAATTTAATTGTTAAATTTCTGACACCTCCGTCTCTAATTAAAGTGTTAGAACCAGCGCCTAAAATTGTTATATTTTTTTTATATTTTTTTAATAAACTCCTTATTTCATTTACATTATCAGGTTTAAATAAAATTTCCGCAGGGCCACCAAGATTAAACCAACTATATTTTGATAAATCTTGATTAATTGAAATTCTATTATTAAATTCTTTTTTTAAGTTTTTTAAATTAAATGTCATATTTTTTCTTTTAAATTATTCATCCATTTAGAAATTGATCCTGCTCCCATACCAACTACAATTTCATTGTCATTTAAATTTTTTTTAAAAAAATTTTCAATATCAATTTCATTTTTAATATTAATTACTTGAGTTTTTGAATGCTTGGCAATAAGCTTAGAAAAATTTAACGCATCATATTTTTTATCTTTCTTTTCTCCAGCGGCATATACCGGACATAAAATTACTTTTTCAGCATCTTTAAAACACAAAGAAAATTCTTTTTTCAAATTCTTAATTCTTGAATATCTATGAGGTTGAAAAACTACTACAATTTTTTTTTCTTTTGAAGCTTTTTTCATTCCGTCCAAAACTGACTTTATTTCTGTAGGATGATGTGCATAGTCATCATAAAATTTTACTTTACCTTTTTGAAAAATTTTTGTGAGTCTTCTTTGTACTCCCGAAAATTCTGCTAATACTTTTTTAATAATTTTAATCTTAATTCCTAAATTTAAACACACACCAATAGCTGCGGTGCTGTTTAAAACGTTATGCTTTCCTATTAAATTTAATATTATATTTTTTATAATAAATTTTTTAGAATTAAAATTTTTAATTTTAAGATCAAATTTAGAATTTGTTAAACCATATTTTGCGTTACAAATTTGATAAAAAGACTTTTCATTAAAACCATAAGTCAGATAATTTTTTGTTTTAATTTCTTTTAAAATTTTTCTTAAATCTTTATCATCATAACAGATTATTGATTTTCCTATTGGAGGAGTTTTTTTTATAAAATCATAAAACGCTTTTTTTAAAGTTTCATAATTTTTATAATAATCCAGATGTTCTTTATCAATATTAGTAACAATAGAATAATTTATCGGAAGTTTTAAAAAACTTCCGTCCGACTCGTCAGCTTCTAAAACTGCCCACTCTCCTCTGCCGAATTTAGCATTATTTCTAATGGAGTTAATTACTCCACCATTAATAATTGTTGGGTCTAATTTTGCTGCTGATAAAATTTTGGCCACCAGAGATGTAGTGGTTGTTTTACCGTGTGATCCTGTAATGATGATATTTTTTTTTAAATTAACAACATTAGCTAACATCTGAACTCTTTCATAAATAGGGATTAATTTTCTTTTGGCCTCAAAAATTTCTATATTATTATTTTTTATAGCTGATGATTTGACAATAATCGTTGCCCTAGAAACATTTCTTTTAGAATGCTTAAAAAATATTTTTATCCCAATTTTTTTACAATTTTCTATATTCTTATTAATGTATAAATCACTTCCCTGTACATTAAATCCCATTACTTTCATGATTTGAGCGAGACCGCTCATCCCTATTCCACCTATTCCTATAAAATGGATAACTTCCTTATTCCCTAAGCTAATTTTTTTCATTTAATAAATCTTTTAATTCATTATCAATTATTTTAAATGTCTCTTTATCTGAATGCTTATTTTGAGTAATACTCATCTGCTTTAGCAAATTTTTGTCATTATGAATACATTTAATTAATTTAAATAAATTAGAATTTATTTCATTTTCTTTAATTAAAAATCCATATCCTTTTTCCTCAAAATATTTAGCATTATATGATTGATGGTCGTCTGTAGCGTAAGGAAATGGAATTGAAATTAATGGAACTGAACAATTTAATAATTCTGAAATCATTGATGATCCAGATCTAGTAATAACAAAATCTACTTTACTAAAATATTCTAAAATATTGTTACTAAAATTAAATAATTCACTGTGAATACCGTTTTGCTTATAATAATTTTCGAGATTTAGATTTTGAGATTCCATACATTGTTGAAAAATTTTTAATTTAATGCCAGAATCTGAACAATTTTTAAATATTTTTGGGAGTAATTCACCGAATGATTTTGCTGCTTGGCTGCCTCCTAAAACTAAAATACTTAAAATATTATCTTTTATTTTTTTATTGTCCTTATTAAAATTAAGAATTTCTTTTCTAAGTATATTCCCTGTAGTAAATACCTTAGATTTATACTTTTGATTTACTCCATTTAATTCTGGGTAGGCAACAAACAATTTATGTGCTAAAGGCAATAAATATTTATTAGCTTTTCCTAGCATTAAATTATTTTCATAAATTATGAATGGTATTTTTAATATTTTTGATGCTAAACAAATTGGAAAAGAAGAATACCCTCCCATACCAAATACTAATTTTGGTTGTGCTCTATATAAAGAGATAATTGCTTTAAAAAAAGAAATTACAATTATTACAAACGAGAATAATTTTTTTACAAAACTCTTTTTAAAAATTGTAGTCGAATTAATTACTTTAATATTTAAATTTTGATAATTTTTTAAATACTTAAAACCTCTCTCATCCGTTAAAACTTCTACGGATTTATCATCTTCAATAAAATGTTTTGCAAGACTATAAGCTGGAAAAACATGTCCCCCTGTACCTCCTGTGGCTATGACTATTTTTTCTTTTTTAAAATTCTTCATCAATAAACCTTTTTTTTGTAAAATTTAAAATTGTTCCAGCTAAAATAGAGCTTCCTATCATTGATGATCCTCCGTAACTTAAAAATGGAAGAGTCATACCTGTGGTTGGAAGCAATCCTGTATTAACTCCTATATGTATAAATGTTTGGAAAATTAATATAGAAGATAAACCGCAAAGTGAAATTTTTATGTACTTATCGTTTTCATCTAGCGTAATTTTTATTATTCTAAATGAAATATATAAAAAAATTCCTATCAATATTATTGAAACGACTGAACCAAATTCTTCAGTTATAATAGCTATAATATAATCAGTATGGGCTTCGGGCACATAATCTTTTAAAATTCCTTCTCCCATTCCTTGACCTGTAAATCCTCCTTGTTTTATGGCATCTAATGCTTTTTGAGATTGAAAACTATCTCCTTTAGAAGGATCTAAAAATGTTTTCAAGCGACTAATTATATAACCAAATTTTATAGGAAAAGTTATTAGTAATAAAAAAATTAAAATCAAAGATATTAAAAAAAAACTTATAATGTAAGTGATGCTGATTCCAGATATAAAAACTATAGCTATCCAAGTACCTACTAAAAGTATTGTTTGACCTATATCTGGTTGATTAACTAAAAATATACTTAAAAATAGTAAAATTATAAAACTAGCAATATAAGATTTATTTGACGTTCTACTTTCTTCCATAGAAAGTATATGGGCCACAATCAAAATAAAAAAGGGCTTAATAAATTCTATTGGTTGAAAACGAAAAAAATAGGCACTCAACCATCTTTTTGATCCTTTGACTTCAATGCCAAAAAAAGGGACTAATATTAATAAAATAAGTAGTATAAAAAAAATAGGAATTATGGATTTTTTTATTAATTTTATATCTAAAAAAGATATTGCCAGCATTAATAAAATAGACAAGGAAGCAAAAGTTATATGCTTTGAGAAAAAAAAATAATAATCTTTATTAAGTCTTTCTCCAGCTAATGAGGAGGTAGAGGCAAATGAAAAAAAAATACCTAAAACAAATAAAAATAAAAAACTAAATAAAATTTTTTTATCAATATTTCTCCAATAATTATTTAATTGACTACTTAAAATATTTTTTTGCATATATATTTATTAATTGCTTAAACTCGTTACCTCTTTCTTCAAAATTTTTATACTGATCAAAAGATGCGCTTGCAGGACTTAATAAAATATTGATATTTTCAAGTTTGTGTTTTTTGATCTCATTAAAAATAAAAATTACGGTTTTTTTTAAGTTCTGAGTTACAATATATGAAATTTTATTTTTAAATTGGTTTTTAAAAAACTTTGTATATTTGCCTATAATAAATGTTTTAATTAAATTTTTTTTTAAATTTTCAATTTTAAAAATATCCCCTTTTTTTGGTTTTCCTCCTACTATCCAAAAAATATTTTTGTTACTCTCTAATGTATATTTAGTTGCTTGAAAACTTGTCGCTTTCGAGTCATTAATAAATTTGATATTCTTATATTTATAAAATATTTCATGTCGATGCGGTAATCCTTTAAAATCTTTAAAACTATTTATAAATAATTTTTTATTAATCTTTAAAATATTTGATAATTCATAAACAAAAGACATGTTTTCATCGTTAACTTTTGATTTTAAATAAATATTTTTAATTTTATGTTTTATTTTATTATAAGAATTTTCATTAACAATTCTTAATTTGCTTTTATATTTTTTTCTTTTAAAAAGTTTAATTAATTTTTTATCTTTTAGTAAGGCATAATTTGTATATTTTTGTAAACGAAAAATCTTCATTTTTGAATTAATATAGTTTGACATACTTTTATGCCAATCTTGATGATCTTTGGTTACATTTAACACTAAGGCGTAACTTGGCCTTACAAACTTTGAATAAGCCAGTTGAAATGATGAAGCCTCAATTATGAATATTGAATTTTTTGAATTTTTAAAATTTAAAACTGGTTTTCCGATATTTCCTCCCAAGTTTACTTTTTTTTTATTTTTTTTTAATAGGTATTCTATTATTTTACTTGTTGTAGATTTACCATTAGTGCCAGTTATAACTATTGAAGTTAAATTAGGATTTTTTAAATAGAATAAATCTAAATCAGTAATAATCTTTTTTTTATTCTTTAATAAAACATGTTTAAATTTTGAGGAATGAATATCAATACCAGGACTAACTATTATAAAATCAGCAAAATTTAAAGATTTTGAAAAGTCTTTTTTTTTATTCTTAATATTAAATTTATTTCTTTTTGAACTGTCATCATCCCACAGATTTATTTTTTTTATTCCTTCTTTTTTTAAAAACCTTAATACTGATAAGCCAGTTATTCCTAATCCATAAATGGCAAAATTTTTCTTACTTAGTTTTGATAAAATCATTATTTAACGTAATTTTAATGTTGCAAGTCCTATCAATGCCAATATTATTGCAATGATCCAAAATCTAATAACGATTGTAGACTCGGCCCAACCTTTCTTTTCAAAATGGTGATGTATTGGTGCCATCATGAAAACGCGCTTACCGGTAAGTTTAAATGAAATAACTTGAATTATAACTGAAATAGTTTCTAGGACAAATAACCCTCCAATAATTGCTAAAACTATTTCGTGTTTAACAATTATCGCTACAGTTGCTAGAGAGCCTCCAAGAGATAGGGAGCCTGTGTCGCCCATAAAAATTTTTGCAGGAGGTGCGTTATACCAAAGAAACCCTAAACAAGATCCTACTATTGACCCACAAAAAATAGATATTTCCCCTACATCGGGGATATACTGTAATTGTAAGTATTCAGAAAATATTGTGTTTCCAACTATGTAGCTTATCAGCGTAAATGATAGAGCAACTAACATAACTGGCACTGTAGCCAAACCATCTAAACCGTCTGTCAGATTTACAGCATTAGAGGAACCAATTATTACAAATAAAGCAAATGGAATAAAAAACATTCCCATGTATAAAATAAAATTTTTAAAAAAAGGAAAATATAAATTGTATAAAAATTCATGATTAGAAAATTTAATCAAAATAATTAATGCAAACATACTTATTAAAAGCTGACCTAGAAATTTTAATTTAGAATTTAAGCCTCTTGAATTTTTATATTTAATTTTTAATAGATCATCTATAAAACCTAGTGAAGCAAGACTAAGAGAAACAAAAATCAGTATCCAAACGTAAATATTTTTTAAGTCAGCCCAAAGCAATGTGCTAATAACCATGCCAATTATTATTATGATTCCTCCCATAGTGGGAGTGCCAGTTTTTTTTATTATGTGATCTATTGGACCATCCTGTCTTATCGGTCCAGTAATTTGATTTTTCGAAAAGATTTTTATTAGAGGGTTACCAATTAAAAAAACAACAACCAAAGATGTTATAACGGATAGTCCAGTTCTAAAAGTAAGATATTTGAATACATTTAAAAAAGAGTAACTATCTATTAAAGAGGTAAAAAAACTAAATAACATTATTTTTTCCTTTTATTAATAATTTTGATAACCTGTATAAACCTGTGCCATTTGAACCTTTGATCATCAAATTATCATTTTTCTTTATAAGCTTTGAAAATATTTTATCAAAATCATTTTTTTTTCTTAAAATTTTTCCTTGTTTATTTCTTTTAGTATACTTATATGTTTCTAAAATATTTTTTCCATAAACAAATAATTTATCTATATCAGTATTATTTATGATTTTTGACATTTTTTTATGATAAATATGTGACTTTTTCCCAAGTTCTAACATATCACCAAGCAGTAAGTACTTTTTATTATTATTTTTTTTGAGATTAGAAAAATTTAAAATCGCATTTTTCATCGACAAAGGATTAGCGTTATAACTCTCATCTATTAATTTAAAATTAGTGTTATACCTCTTAATTTTATAAAATTTTCCTCTTCCCTCTAAAGGTTGAAGTTTTTTAAAAAAGTTCTGTACTTTATTTACATCTAATTTTAATATTTTAAGTACTGCCGTAATAATTAGAATATTTAGAACATTTATATTTTTCATCTTTAAAATTATATTTTCATTAATTGCTTTAATCTTAATAGATGTTTCGTTTTTACTATTTTTAATATTTACAGGATAGATATCGGCTTTTTTTGATAACCCAAAAGATATAATATTTAGTTTTTTTTTTCTCGCTAAAAAATTAAAAAAATTATAAAATTTATCATCTCTATTTAAAATTATTGTTCCACTTGTTTCAATATTATTAATTATTTCACCTTTGGCTTTGGCTATTTCTTTAATATTTTTAAAATTTTCAATATGCGCCTCTGATATATTTGTGATAACAGCTATATTAGGCTTTACAATTTTAGAAAGTCTATTTATTTCACCTTTTTTACTCATACCGATTTCGAATACACCGAATAAATGATTTTTTTCTAGATTGGATAAACTTAAAGGAACACCGTAATGATTATTATAGGATTTTGGAGAGAAAAAAGTTTCACCGTATTGATTTAAAACCTTACCTAGAATAGTTTTTACTGTGGTTTTGCCTGCGCTTCCTGTAACAGCAATAATGGTTGCGTCTGAATATTGTCTTTTATTTAACGCAAATTTATTTAAAAAAAATTTAGTTTTATTGAATCTAATCTTATTTTTTTTCTTAATTGTTGCTATATCTTTAGAAATAATACAACACTTTGCTCCTTTTTTTAGAGCTTCAAAAGCATAATCATTTCCATCATAACGCTTACCTTTGATAGCTACAAATAAATTATTTTTTTTTATCTCTTTTGAATTAATAGACACTCCATTAAATTTAATAGATAGTTTTTTATTTAAAGTTTTATTTAAAATTTTTTCATTAAAAACTGAGTTTGATAAAACTTTATTTTTTTTATAATTTTTAATCTTTATTTTTTTAATAATTTCTTTATCTGAAATTTTAATAATTTTTTTACCATAATTTTGATATAACTCATGTCCTTTGCCGGCAATCAAAATTATTTCATTTTGTTCAGAGTTTTTAATAGCTTTTTGTATAGCTTTTTTTCTATTTCCTATTTCAAAATAATTAGCTTGTTTTAAATTTTTCACTATTGAATTTCTAATTTTGGCTGGATTTTCATTTCTTGGATTATCATCAGTTACATATATTTTTTGACACATTTGCTTTGCAACGTTTGCCATTAAAGCTCTTTTCTTTTTATCTCTATCTCCTCCACATCCAAAAATTAATGTTATTTTTTTTTTATGATGATCCTTTAAAGATTTAATTGCTGTATATAAACCTTCTGGAGTGTGAGCATAATCAATAAATACTCTGCTTTTATTTGGTAAAATTTTACACAGTTCTAATCTTCCATTTACATTTGATAGATATTTAATAATTTTTTTTATTTTTTTGAAATTTATTCCACAAATTTTTGCAGCTATTAAGGACATCAAAATATTTTTTTTTTGAAAAGATCCAATGATTTTATCTAGCTTTATTTTGTCTAAGAAAGTGTAACTGCTTATGTCTAAAACTTTTAATTTTTTATTTTTTGCTATTTTTTTTATTCTTGGAAATATTTTTAATCTACTATCTGTAATTATATATTTATTTTTTTTCATTAATTTAGAGAATAAAATCATTTTCGAATTAAAATAATTTTTCATGTTTTTATGATAGTCAAGATGGTCTTGACTAAAATTTGTAAATATTCCTGCTTGGAAATTTAATCCATCTAATCTACCTTGGCTTAGACCATGACTTGATGCCTCAATTATAACATTATCAATTCTATTTTTTTTTAATAAATAAAGTTCTTTATGAAGAGAAATTATATCTGGACTAGTTAATCCAATTGTCTTTATTTTTTTATTATTTTTAATTCCCAGGGTTCCTATTGACGCAACTGGAATTTTACATAACGATAAAGTTTGATAAAAAAAATCTGCTACTGATGTTTTTCCATTTGTCCCAGTAACAGCTATAATATTCCGCGGTTTTTTTTTATATAATATTTGGCACGCATAAACTAATTTTTTATGCACATTGCTTACTTTTATTAAAGGCACTTTTTGTGATTTAAGTTTAGATTTATTATTACAAATTATAGCTTTTGCACCATTATTAATTGCTTCTTTAATAAAGTTTTCACCATTAAAATTTTGTCCCTTAATTGCAAAAAATAAATTTCCAGTTTTAACTTTACGGCTATCTAAAGCTAAACCATTTATTTTAATTTGCCTGAGATCAATAGGTAAATTTTTAATTATGTTTTCTAACAACATTGGTGCTGATAACCTCGTTGTTATTTATGGCTAAAATAGGTCCAATTTTTTCTATAATTTTGCCTGCTACGTAGACTGAATTCCATCCAGCTTCATTTCTAGACAGATTTTTTATTAAAGTGCCACGGTAATTATATGAAATATGGGGCGCCCCTTTTGGTTCATCTAACATTACTAACAATACGTGTTTAGGGTTTTTTGAGGGAAAGATTGAAATAAATGTATTCAAATTTTTGTCTCCTTGACCATATTTTTTAGCTGTTCCAGTTTTTCCAGCAACATCATAACCAAATATATCTGCCAAGCTTGCAGTTCCATTCTTTTCAGTTACAACTTTTCTTAAAATTTTATTGATGTTTTTGCTAGTTTCACTTGATACAATTTTTTCTGGCATTAATTTCTCAATATTACTTTTTAAGGTGGGTCGGATAATATTTCCTCCATTACTAATCGACGCATAAGCTGCTGCAGCTTGAAGAGGGGTAGTAGTAATTCCATGTCCATAGGATATGGTTTCTAATTTGCATTTATCCCACCTAAAACTTAGAGGAGTTCCTATTTCTCCTAATTCAAATTTCAATGGTTTTAAAAGATTTAATTTATTAATAAAATCTCTATATTTATTTTCTCCTATTTCTCTAGCAATCATTAGCGTTCCTATGTTTGATGATCTAATTAAAATATCCTCTACTGATAAATCTTTAGGGAAAACTTTTATATCTGATATAGGGTATTTAGAACACTTAATCTTATTTGGAATATTTTTTATAATTGTTTCTGGAGCTAAAATATTTTCTTCAAGAGCCAGTGCTATTGTAAATGTTTTAAATACAGATCCTAATTCAAATACTCCCTTAGTAATTTTGTTCATGTATTCTTGACTCTTAATGTTTTCTCTTTTGTTAATGTTGTAATCTGGTAAAGATACAAGTGAAATTACTTCTCCAGTATCAACATTCATTAATAATCCGGCTGCTCCTTTTGCTTGAAAATCTTTTAAAGAATTTTCAAGTTCTTGCTTAATAAAATATTGAATATTTGTATCCAATGATAATTTTAATGGTTGATTTATTAATGATAAATTTTTTAAATCTTTATCAAAATATTTTTCTACTCCAGAAATACCGTAATTATCATCATCGATTTGACCAAGAATATGACTATATAACTCTTTATGAGGATAAACTCTTCTTTGTGTTGGTTCAATTATTATTGCTTTCTCGCCCAAGGACCATATCTTATTTTTTTCTTCCTCAGTTAATCTTCTCTTTAAATAAAAGAAATTTTTTTCTGATATATTTTTTTTTAACTGAAGCGAAGATATTTCAGGAAAATTAAGTTTAATTTTTATAATAAAAGTTTCCTTGTTAGAAATTAAACTTGGTTTAATGGCAGCATGGTAAGATTTAATATTTCTTGAAATAAGTTCTCCATTTCTGTCCACAATATCTCTTCTTAATCTTAAAAAATTTTCAGTATCTTTTTTATTAACTAATCCCTGGGGTTTTTTTAATGAAACAAAAAGTATTGAAATAGTGAAAATAAGAATTAAAGAAAAAAAGGTAATAAATAATAAATAAATTCTATCCTCAGAAATTTGTGAATTTGAAATTTTTTTTTGTTTAAGATTTGTTTGAATATAATCTTCAAAGTAAAAAGATTTTTGATTTTTTAAAGTTTGATTTCTTTTATTTTTTTTTATTTTCATCTATAGCAATTTGAGAAATTTTTCTTTTCTGATCTAAAAAAATTTCCATATTTAAATAAATTTGAGATAACCCAATTGTTAAGTAATTATCATCAGAATACTTCCTTATTTTTTTTGATAAAATGTCTGGAGAAGATAAGTAAAAATATTCAAGCTGAGCCTCAAAAATATTCTTATTTAAAACATTAATTTTCTTTTTATATTTTGATATATCCCTCTCTATAGATCTAGTTTCATTTTTTATTATTGGAGTTAAAACAGTAAAAAGAATAAAAATACTGATAATTATAATTGTCTTTTTATTGAACATTGTCCTCTAATTCCAAATATTTTTTAAATTTTATCTTGAATTCATCAGGATATATAAAATTTTGTTGACCTCTTACTGCATATCTTAATTTAGCTGATCTTGAGGCAGGATTGTTTAAAACTTCCTCAATACTAGGTTTTAATAAAACATTCTTATAGCTTTCAAATAAAAAATTTGGTTTACTATTTTCTACAGGCAAATATCTTGAAGGTTTTGATTTGTTAGATGAGTAATTTGTAAAAAAATATTTTACAACTTTATCTTCAATAGAATGAAAACTTACAACAATAATCTTTCCACCAAATTTTACTATTTTAGAAGCTTTGATTAACCCCTCTACTAATTCTGTTGTTTCTTTGTTAACAAAAATTCTTAAAGCTTGAAATGTTTTTGTACAAACATTTATTTTTTTTAAATAATTTTTTTTTTTACTTTTTTCAATTATGTCGACTAACTCTGTAACTAGTGTAATTCTTTTCGACTCTCTTGTTTTTATAATATTTCTTGCTATTCTTGCTGCTTCTTTTTCTTCTCCAAATAATTTTATGATTAATCTAATTTTTTTTTCATCATAATTATTTAATACTTCTTCTGCTGATAAAGAGGATAAACCCATTTGCATGTCTATTTTTTCATTAGAGCGAAATGAAAAACCTCTTTTAAAATCTAAAAGTTGAATAGTTGATAAACCTAGATCAAAAATTATTGCATCAGGTTTAGTGTCCTTGTCAATTATCTTATCTATATTGCTAAATTTTTCATGATAAAATAAAAAATTATTTTTGTATTTATTTTTAATCTCTTTGGCTTCTTTTTTAACAATTTTATCTCTATCTATGGCTATTACTTTAGTATTTGAGAATTCTAATAATTTTTTAGAATAACTTCCTCCACCAAAAGTACAGTCGATATATGTGCCTCCTTTAAAAGGATTGCAGGTTTTAATAACTTCTTTGATCATCACTGGAATATGGGAGTTTTCCAGTGATGATGAGGTTGTGTTCATTAATTTTAATTATTTTCATTAAAATTTTTGTCTTCTTAAAAAAGCTGGGATTTCAAAATCTTCATCTTGATCTTGATTGCTTTCTTGGTCAAAGAGATTTTCATCTTGTTGTGATTTAGTTTCAATATTTTCATTTTCTGAAACAGGTTCATCTTCAGAAAAAAGTTTAGGGGTAAACTCCTCCTCAAAACTAACATTGTTTTGACTGCTTGCAATAGGACTTTCAATTGTTTCTTCAAAATGACCTGGGGATGGCGGGTTTGAGTCAGATTGATGAATATTATCTATATTATTATCTAATGTACTATCAAGATAAGCTGCACTTTCTATAGAAATATCTAAATTTTCTTTATTTTCTATATCAGGTTTTTTTGTTAAAATGTTTTCATTAACTTTTTGAACTTCTTGCTCCTGATCTAGTTTTAAGGCTGTAGCTCCATTAATAGAATTAAAAGTGTTATTTTCAATATGTGTATTCTTTGAAAACAAGCTATCAGAATAACCAGTATTTCTATTTTGTATTCTATCAACCATGTTTAAGACCGTTTTAGACTCTAATTGTTGTCCATCTAATGCCGTTGCTACAATAGAAACTCTCATTTTACCGTTAAGATTTAGATCCTCAATTGCGCCAAATATAAGTTCAGCTTCTGGGTCAACTTCAGCTCTTATTTTATTTACAGATTCCTCTACCTCAAATAAAGTAAGATCATCTCCTCCTGTTATATTTACTAATAGTCCCTTGGCACCCTTCAAAGAGTAATCATCTATCAATGGATTGTTAAGAGCCATTTCAGTTGCTGCCATTGCTCTATTTTCTCCTTCTGCCTCTCCTGTTCCCATCATTGCTTTGCCCATAGCGCTCATTACAGTTTCTACATCTGCAAAGTCTAAATTTATCATTCCTGGTCTAACCATTAAATCAGTTACACTTTGTACTCCATGTTTTAATACATCATTGGAAAGAGTGAATGCATTTTTAAATGTTGTAGTCTCACTAGCTATTTTGAAAAGATTTTGATTTGGAACCACTATAACAGTATCCAAATGTTTTTTTAATTCTTCAAGTCCAGCGACAGCCCTTCTCATTCTTTTAGGCCCTTCATATGAAAAAGGAAGTGTTGTTACTCCCACAGTCAAAATATTTAATTCTTTAGCAGCTCTAGCAATTACGTGGGCCGCTCCTGTGCCTGTACCACCACCCATTCCAGCCGTGATAAAAATCATATTACTACCTTGTAAGTAACTGATGATTTCATTCAAAGACTCGTCTGCAGCAGCTTGACCAATATCATGTTTTGCTCCAGCTCCTAAACCTTTTGTTAAATTCATACCAATTTGAATTTTTGCGTCGGCTTTACTCATTTTTAAATCTTGTGCATCTGTATTAATTGCTACAAATTCTACTCCTTGCATTCCTGCTTCGATCATAGCATTCACTGCATTACCACCTGCTCCACCTACACCTAAAACTAAAATTCTAGGCTTTAATTCTTTAAGTTCTCCGCCACCGATATTTATAGTCATATTATCTCCCCTTTTTGTTTGTTTTCCCATTTTAAGTTAGATCTATTTTGATACGCTTTTTTTCTTGCTACTATTTTAAATTTTTCAAATAGTTTTGGTTCCCAAATTTGAAAAGTTTTTCCAAGTCCGACAAATAAGATATTATTTTTAATTTTTGCATGGTCTAATAATTTTTCTGTAAAAGATACTCTTCCTTCAGTATCAAATTGTAAACTTACACTTTCAGACAAAATAGAAGTGGCAAAATAGTCTCTTTTTTCCTCGAAGGGGTTTAATGAGTCTATTGAATTAGATAATTTTTCTATCCTATCTTGAGAACAAGCCTCTAAAGCAGAATGGTTGAATGATGGATAACTTATAAAACTATTATAGCCCATTGAACTCAGATGAGATCTAAAAGTTGCAGGCACAGATACCCTTCCTTTTTTGTCTAATTTGTTTTCGAAACTTGATAAAAACATTATTTTTAAAAACTCTCTTATAATTAAACTTTTTCAAATCACCCTCCATTTTGGGATTATTTGGGATATTATGGGTTTTATTAAATTAGTCAATTAAATAGTTTGTAACAAAAAGTACAAAACAAGAACATTTAACGAATTATTTGGGTTTGCTAGATAGTCTATAAGCCGGGTTCTGTCATTTAAGAAATCATTTCTCTAGGCTTAAATTCACAAATAAGCTCAAGCAGTTAACCCAGAAGACTAACTAAAGACTGTTTTTAGTATTAAAATAATACAATGTCTTCTCTATTTAACCTTGCTCCCAATGGGGTTTGCCATGCGTTTTTTGTTACCAAAAAACCGGTGAGCTCTTACCTCACCGTTTCACCCTTGCCTTGATAAGGCGGTTTATTTTCTGTGGCACT
>MDTB01138353.1_pt1 | contig 70953 bp, 53 predicted proteins | sample 811161 | NCBI WGS metagenome assembly MDTB01 (sample SAMN05326650, study PRJNA326480) | marine metagenome | isolation source: seawater | place: Mediterranean Sea | collected 2009 | reverse complement strand
TTTTTTGCTCTTGAAAGATCATCTAACTCTCTTATGTGCTCAACTAGAAGAGTCCTCAGAGATACAGGAATACTTGCTTCAGATAAAGCATTAACTAAGGGTTTTACTTCTGGGCGAACAGGTAATTCATTTCTCCAAGATGATATATTTTGAGCTAATTTAATTTCTTTTCTTAATGCTGCCAATTCATCTCGAACCATATCAACTATTTCTCGTCCGCGAATATAATCACGCTCACTTTGATAATTTTTGCTTTCTTCATCTTTAGATTTTTTTTCAATTAAATTTTCTTTGATTATATTATTTGAATCTTCAATATTTGATGTACTTGATTTATTTTTTAAGTCTCTAAATGATTTATCTAGTAATTTTTCAAATTTATCGTCCTTTGGAGTCTTTGGAGGTAGAGTTTTTATTTCATCTTTTAAATCAGTTGCAACAATTACTTCTGTCATTCCATTAACACGATTATTTGATACAAACAATACATCCTCGCCATATAAAGAGACTGCTTTCGTAGTAGCTCCTCTAATATCTCTTGCAAGTATTCTTTTTAGTTCCATTTTTAATCCTGTTTAGACTTGTTTTGTGCTTCAACTGTATAAATTACTTTTACTGCTTGATCGTCTGGAATTTCTGTATAAGATAAAACTGTTAATTCAGGTACTCGATGACGAACCATTTTTGAGAGCCAGGGTCGAATTGAGGGTGCAACAACCAACACGGAAGGATTTCCTCCGTCTTCAACAGTTTTACTTGCTTCTCTTAATGAAGTAAATAAACTTTCAGCAAGACTCGGCTCAATTACAACTCCTTGCTCTGGAGTGCTACTAGATAAAACATTATGAAGAAGTTGTTCAAGTTCAGGAGCCAGTGTCATAACAGCTAAATTTTCCTGAAGATCTAATAAATCTTGAACAATCATTCTTCCTAGCTTTGGTCTAACTAATGCTGTTAATTGATCAGGATCTTGAGTTTTACCTGAGGAATCAGATAAAGTTTCAACTATTGTTCTCATATCTCTGATTGCAACACCTTCTGATAACAAATTTTGTAATGTTCTTGTGATGACACCCAATGACATCTTTCCAGGAACAAGGTCTTCGACTAGCTTTGGTGATTTTGTCGCTAATTTATCCAGTAATTGCTGTGTTTCATCATGAGATAGGAGTTCAGACGAGCAATCTCTTAAAACTTTATTCAAATGCGTAGCTATAGCAGTAGCTGGATCAACAACTGTATAACCTAAAGTTCTTGCATAATCTCTTTGTGATGGGTCTATCCAAACTGCATCTAAGCCAAAAGCAGGCTCTTTAGTTGGCACACCCTCTAATTTTCCGTATACTTTTCCTGGATTAATGGCTAGCTCTTGTCCTGTTTTTATTTCTCCTTTGCCTCTCATAACTCCATTTAATACAATATGGTACGAGTCAGGTTCAAGATTAAGAGCATCTCTAATTCTAACTGGTTGGACAAGGAAACCTAACTCAGCTGATAATTTTTTTCTTACACCTTTTACCCTTGGAAGTAATTGTCCACCAGTTTCTGGGTTAACTAATGGTATTAGGCCATAGCCGATCTCTAAACCAATTAAATCTACTTGGTCTAAGTCATCCCAATCTAATTCTTTTGATGAATCTATTTTTTCTTCTTCTGCAGAAACTAATGCCTCTTTTTCTAAAGCTATTGAGTCTTCTTTTCTTAAAAGCATTAAACCTAACCCAGCAGCTGCTAAAGCTAAGGTTAAAAAAACTAAATGAGGCATTCCAGGAACGAGACCTAAAATTGTCATTATTGACGCTCCAATGAATAAGGCAGTAGGGTTTGAAAGTTGCGCAACAGCTTGTTCAGTCATAGTTTCTGATGTTGTAACTCTTGTAACAATTATTGCTGTAGCCAAGGAAAGAAATAAAGATGGTATTTGTGCTACGAGACCGTCACCAATCGTCAGAAGAACGTATAATTTTCCAGCATCAGAAAAACTTAGATCATGTTGGCTTACTCCAACTGTTAAGCCACCAATTATGTTTATTAAAAGTATTAATAATCCTGCAATTGCATCACCTGAAACAAATTTTGAAGCACCATCCATAGAGCCAAAGAAATCAGCTTCTTGAGCTATATCGTCTCTTCTTTTTTTAGCTTGTTCCTGAGTGATTGATCCTGCATTTAAATCTGCGTCAATAGCCATTTGTTTCCCCGGCATTGCATCTAATGTAAATCTAGCATTAACTTCAGAAACTCTTCCTGCACCTCTCGTAACTACAACAAAGTTTATTATCATTAGAATAACAAAAATGATAAATCCAACTACATAATTTCCAGCAATAACAAATTCTCCAAAAGAGGCAATAACTGATCCAGCAGCATTTTCTCCTTCATGACCTTTTACAAGAATAATTCTTGTAGAAGCGACATTTAGCGCAAGTCTAAGCATAGTTGCAAAAAGCAAAACTGATGGAAATGATGAAAAATCTAGGGGCTTAGTTGTTCCAATTGCAATCATGATAATAATAACACTTGTCAAAATATTAAATGTGAAAAGTATGTCTAATACAGCTGCTGGTAATGGAACAACAAGCATTGCCATTATCATAAGAACCAGGAATGGAATTCCTAGGCCTGATGCTTCAAAATTCATCAAACGTTGTCGAATAGCTGACATTGAAAGAGTTGCCATTAAATTTTTATAATTAAAATCAATTAGTTAAGAATAAAATTAAGAAAAAAAAAAATTTTCTAACTGTAGATAAGCAATTGATGTGCCATAAAAATACAATTATTAAAGTTGATTTTTAGCCTACCGATATATAAATATAATTTTTTTTCTTTTTTAATTAATAATTTGTTACTTTTTATGATAAAAATAAATTATGCTAAAGATGTTTTATTAAATGACGACTAATTCGATAATTAAGGTATTTGAGATCGAATTAAATTTTTCGGTCGGTGGATTTGCATTTGTCGATTATAAAAGGGGTTAGTGATGAAAAATATTGTGAAAATTATTATTGTTACTCTAGTAACATTTCTCTCAGCTTGTCAATCAATTCCAAATTTAGGGCTGAGCGATGATGTGCAGTCTAAATCGGCAGTTGCAGATGTAAAGCCAATAGAAGTAAGATTGGAGGCAAAAGTTGATCAAGACGTCGTAGAAGTAAAAAATGTACAAGATGAAAATACAGTAAAAGATTCCAAAACAGATCCAGATGCTGTAAGTATGATTACTCCTATTGTAGAGAGACAAAAAACAATAAGGGCTACTGGGTATGCAGTCATTAGTACTCAAAACCATAAAAATAGTGCACAACAAAGGTTAATGGCAATTAGAGCTTCTAAACTTGATGCATATAGAGCTTTGACAGAACAAGTTTATGGCCAGCAATTGGATGCGACAACAACTGTAGCAGAAATGATGGTCACAAGTGATACTTTTAGAACTCACGTTGAAGGTGTTATATATGGAGCAGTTTTAGAATCTATTACCCCAATAGGAGACGATACCTATGAAACTACTCTTTCTTTAGATGGAAGAGTTGTAAACGATTTAAGAATGCTTTATCTTAATCAATTAGCTGCAAATAGATAGTATAATGTTAACTATGAAAACTAATTTCTCAATGATTTTTAAAATTATAATACTATTATCTATTGTATTTGTTGAGCAATCTGTTGCTGAAGAAGATTTACCAATTGAACCAAAGCAAAGACTTTTAGCTCTTCAAAACGCTCTTATTAAGACAGCAATGGAAAGTCAAACAAGGGTCAAATCTGCAGCTTGGATGGATAGTTCTGGAAAATTGCATGAAAATACAAGAATTACATCTGATATGGAAGTCTCAGGCGTAAGAGTTCTATCATATTTACAATCAAAAAATGGTAATAGCGCTGAAATTACTACTGGACAAAAATTGATTATAAACAAAGATAAATCTTGTAAATCAGTTTCAAATCGTTATAGAAAAGTTTCAACTATTGATACTGGTTTATTCCTAAATATTAGTGATGGTGAAAAATATGTTTGGAATAGACTGCTCACACAAGTTAGAAAAAGAATTCAGAGTAACTATAATACTAGTGGTAAATGGTTAATTAATTCAGCAACTTTAGTTCAAGAAACAACTTATGATTCAATTTTCACTGGTTCTAGGGACAATTCTCCTTATCAAATGTTTGTAGAAATCTTACCACCTGGTGCCCTCGGGATTGAGCCTGTGAGACCAAATAATGCTAATGAAAATGGATTAAAAAAATTAATAAAATTTTCAAAGAATTATCTTTCTGATAATAATAGAAATAACCCATCAAAGCCTTTTGTAATGAGATTATCTATATTTGAGAGAAAAAACCAATTTTTAATTTGGCAAAAATCAATTCCACTTTTTTTCCCTGAGACAAAAATTGAATATAATTCAAAACCTTTGCCTCCAGGATTATTATCTGAACTAGATAGAATTTTATTGCTTTGGCAGAATCAAATTGATAAAGATTTTAAGTGTATTCCAAATCAGTTTAATGTTAAAGTCGAAGGTGAAAATATTTTGATCATTAATGGTGGTAAATCATCAGGTTTGATGGTTGGAGATCAACTCCTGCTCATGAACAGAGAACATTTACCTTCAAGAATTTTAGAGCCTGAGAGTAATAAGCATCTAGCACTTGCAAAAGTAACACGCGTTGAAGCTGAAGTTGCTTACTTAGAAAAATTAGCGGGTCCAAGCGAAAACAATATCATTGGTGATTGGGTAGCTACTCCATTTTAAAGAGGAAAAAATGAAGCTTTTACAAAACTTTATATTCATTATATTAATGTCTCTTATAAATATTAATTTTGCATTTTCAGCTGACGATTCTACTGATGATCAAAATAAAGTTGAGATCATAGATGAAAAGGATGATCCAACTGCTTACCCGGATCGTCCATCAAAACCATATCCTAAAAATGTTTCTCCTAAAGCATTTGCCCCTAAAAGAGATTCGCTAAAAGAGGATATTAAAGAAACTAAACTAGATTCCGTTAAAACCTCTGAAAGTAAAAATGAAGTTACAAAAAAGGAATCTTTAAAGACAGAAATATTAGAACCCCAAAATATCAAAAATGAAAAAGATGTTTCTAAAAAATTAACTAAAGACAAAAAGTCTATAGCGCAAAAAAATAAATATAAGGGCAATGATAAAGCAGCTTCTCCACAAGTCAAACAAATAGTCAAAGATACAGTTGATAATAACTCTTATGGTCAAAAAGGTAATTCTTATGTGGTTCAAGATGGAGACAATCTTGATCAGATAATAAGAATGACTTATCCATCAACTCCTTTTTTAAATTCAATCATGAGAGAGGCTTTTGTAAAAGCTAACCCCGATATTTTAACTTCAAATGATTCTTATAAAATTTATAAAGGACAAGTTTTAAAGTTTCCAAGTGCTGATTTAATGAGATCAGTCTTAATGAAAGATAATGTAAATAGTGAAGAAAAAATTATAAAAGTAAACCATTCAGTAAACCATTCAGTAAATTTATCAGATATTGTCTCAACCAATGAAATAAAAGAACTTTCTGGAGATTCTAACGTAAAAAGTTTACTAAATAATAGTAGTGAAAACATAAAAAAAGATGATATAAATATGGAAAATGTTGCATACCAACCAAAAACTATAGACCCAATTAGTAATGAAGTTTCCAGAAAAGTTCCAGATTTGTTATCATTACCTATGAAAATTAACAATATTAATTCAGAAACGGTCGATGATTCTGATTCATTTAAAAATAAAATGAGGACTTGGATTCGTTTCCCATAACTTTTGAAAAATGCAAGCGCCTGACCTTACGCAGCCGCAACCTTCAGGAAAAATAAACCCAATATATTTAGAGGGTAGAGCTTTACCTCTAGAAAATGTCTTAGCTCGCGAGCTTAATTTAAAAAATGGTCAAATAATCCAGGGTAGAGCGGAGCTCAATGGGCAAAGTTTAAAAATGCTCGTTAACAACAAATTGATTGATTTACCGCCTAATATGAGTTTTAGGCCAGGTGACAAGGTTTTGTTAAAGGCACAGGCTGGACCAGGATTTTGGATGCTTAGACCAATTGATCCTAAATTAAATAAAGAATCAAATTTAACAGATATAAAATTATTACCAGGAATTGCCTCTAGGTTGCAGTCCTTGTTACTAAGACCACCAATGACTTCATCATTAGCAGCACTTTTTCAATCTGATTTAATAAGTTCGATATTAAAAAGGGGCTCAAACCCAGAATTACTTGACATTTTTCAAAGATTACAACTATCTATAAAAGGACTTTCTCCGAATGCAATTCAAAATGCTGTTATTGGTTCAGGTTTTTGGCTTGAATCTAAATTATTAAAAGGACAACTGCAACAAAGTGCTGATATCAAAGTTTTGTTAAGAAGATTAATTCGCTCAACTTTTGAAAAAGATAGTATTAATAAAATAGCAATAGAGCGAGCTTTAGATGATATTGAATCATCTCAAATTGATTCATTAGCATCAAAGTCTAAAGGTGAATTGTCTTTTTCACTAATTTTGCCATTTTTAGATTCTAATCCCTTAGAGATAGAATTTTTTCGTGGAGCAATTGTTGATGAAGAAGATTCACCCCCATTCACAGTAGACATTCATACTAAAAATGAAATTTTAGGTGAAGTTTGGTTTAAAACTACCTTATCTAAGCTTAATGATGTTGATATTATGATGTGGGCCTTGAAACCAGATTTAGCAAGTTTAGCAAATAAAAATAGTGATTCTTTAAAGCAAAAAATGAAAGAGGCTGGTTTAAATTTGGTTTCCTTTAGGGTTTTTGAAACCTCCAGACCGATAGTTCCAATAAGTTGGTCAAATTCACCTGGAAAAATGTTAGACATAAAAGCATGAAAAAATTTAAGGAAGCCATTGCTTTAGCCTACGGAAAAAGAGAAACTCCGGTAATTTCAGCTAAAGGAAAAGGCGATTTGGGTTTAAAAATTATAGAAGAGGCAAAAAAGCAAGGTATTTATATTGCAGAAGATAGTGAACTTGTTGAATTGTTATCTAGACTTGACCTTGAGGATGAAATTCCAAAAGAGTTATATGTCGCTGTTTCAGTTCTTCTTTCTTGGGCATATTGGCTTAAAGGAATGGAACCTGGGGATGAGAAATATTTATAATTTAAAACTATGCGTCCTCAAAACCACGACCTTTTTTTGTTCTAGAAATTTTACCTAGTCTGTCATATACCTCGACTGAACTTGAAGGATCTTCTCCTTGAAGTGAAATTATAGTGCCTTTGATTGCGTCTAATTTGCGCGTAATGAGCAACTCATTTCGTCTATGAAGGTCTTTGCACTCGGTAATAAGGATTTTAAATGAATCCCAAATAGGATCATTTATTTCTTTGTTTTCTTCATTGATGCCTGTAAGTTGGATGATGGCGTCATAAACTTCTTGCTTTTTTTTTTGATAAGATTCAAACCTATCTAAATCTTGATTTTTTAAAGCTTCAAATTCATTATTTAAAATCATTCGAAGAGCAACTCCCTGCTGGTTTGCTGCTTTTACGTGCTCAAAGCTTTTGTCAATTAAATTCTTCGATTGTGTTAATGAGGACATCTTATAAATATTTAGTCAATTAGTTTTTCTATTGCAGCAAAACTTTCAGCAATTCTGCGAGCATTCATAGGATAATTTCCTTCTTTGAGAGCATTTTTAATTGCCTCAACCTTTGACCTATCAAAACTCGGCTCAGAAATAGCCTTCTTTGCTATCTCAGACAAAATTAACTGATCATCTTGATTTTGATCCAATTTTAAATTTTTTGAAATATCTTTATTAATTTCACTTTCAACAGCATTTTGTTTATTTTTCTCAAGTGCCACTTTGTCAAGAGATGGGCTGCCACTGAAAACACTAGAAATAGGGTTACTCATGATAATTCCTCATTTTTTAATTTGATTTTACAAAAATCGTATTTGTTATATCGACACATAATTTAAAAACTTTAGTTTACAATAATTTTTTCTAATTTAACAATTAATTTGCCTTTTATACACCTTTTGCGAGAGCTTTACCTAGAACTGTTCCACCTATAATTCTTCCTGAATCTCTATTTTTTAATTTAATTTGATCTCCCATTCTTCCATCTTGAAGTGCTTCAAGTCTGATAGAAATTTGAAATTTTTTGGGATCCCCTGTTTTGAATAAAACAATTTCACCTTTTTTAACTAATAAAGCTGGTCTTAAGTCAGATGATCTTATTGGTTCACCTTCTCTAATTGATCTTGTTAATTCCAATCCTTCTAGTTCTGTAAGCTCAAAAAAATAATTTTGGTTTATGTTATTTATTTCAGTATTACCCAACTTAATTAGATCTGGAGTCATAATCTGTCTTGGCAATAAATTTTTGGCAGCTACAACAATATATTGTTTTTTTGACAAATCATTTTTTCGTAAAATTTCACCTTCTTCAATATCATTTATTATTCTTAATCCTAATGGCACTTTTCCCTTAATAATTGCTGGTGTATCTTCAGTGTTTGAAGATCCAATTTCTATTTTAGTTTTTGAAAGTCTATCTATCATTGAATTTATTAGAAGCTCTCCAGCTCTTATATAACGTTTTGCAATTAATACAGATATTGTTTTTTCAAAATCTTTTGATAGCAGAATATGATCCATTGATAAATCTCTGTTAATTTGTTTTCCGATTATTAATTCGGAATTCCTATAACTATTTAAAGGAGGTTTTACTATTTTTACAATTTTAAAATCCTCTTCCCTTAAAATATAACCTTTTTTAAAATTTTTCTTCAAAACTAGAGTATTTTGAGGCTTTAAAAAAGAAACCTTAACAAAAAGTTGCCATTTTGGTTTACTGCACCTTACTCTTACGCTTTCTCGATTTACAAAAGGATACGAAAAATTAAGTTCTCCAGGGCAGGGTTGAATTTTTAATCTTGGATCAAGATCTATAATTTCAACATATTCTGGTTTCGTACTATTTTCATTTGCAATCCAATCAGATAACTCTCGCATTAGAGATTCTTTTGGAGAGGCAATACAGAGATTACAAAATAAAATTGTAAAAAAAATTGATTTTTTCATAATGTTTTAAAAAAATTTTCAATTAAATAATTGGTATAGCACTTGCTAACTAAATAATTAGATTAGTTCGATATCTGACACTTGCTTATTATTAAGCAATATAAATACCAGCTTTAGTAGGAGTAAATTATGCAAATTGAAAATAATTTTAATAATTTAGTAATTAAACTAGGAAAAGGCAAAATAAAACCTAGTAATATTGATGCAAAAGTGTCGTCTTTTCGACATACTATTAAAAACATAAATACGAATGATTCTTATGTTGTAAAAAAGGGAGATACGCTTTTTAAACTTACTCAAAAGTATTTGGGAAATAATGTTAATAAATTTAGTACGAATCAAATTTATGAAATGGCAAAAAACATTGCAGTCAATAATGGAATAAAAAATCCAAATTTAATAAAACCAGGTCAGCTAGTAAATATTTCCCAGATATCAACAATAGATGCTTTGAATTTAAGGAAAATGAGCCTTAACAAAATCGAAGATTCTGGTAAAGTTAATAAAATAGAATATCCAATTTTAGATAAAACCTTAATTAGAGCAGTTTCTAAAGGATTTATTTCAAAATCTGAAATTCAAAGTGTAAAAAATAGAATATTTTCTTTAGCTAGAGTTCATAATTTTTCACCAGACGATTTTGCTAGAACAACACTTATGGAATCAGACGGAATGAACCCAAAAGCTTCAAATGGTTTTTGTCACGGAATAATTCAATTATGTGCTGGAGGCAATAGGGGAGCTTCAAATACTATTTTTGCGAAAAATCCAAAAGGAATTTTGAAATTATCTGTATTAGAACAACTTGATTTAGTTGATAGATATTTTTCCGATACAAAACTAAAGTCTTTCGGTCCAGCAGGTTTAGATGATTTGTATTTAACAATACTAACGCCCTCAGCCAGAAAAGAAACAAGATCAGATGTACCTTTAAAAATTCGTGGAAAACAATCTCCTTTTTTGTATGAAGGACGAGATCGAAGCAACTTTATTTCTAGAAATTCAATTATTACAGGATTAAATTTAAATGCTGAAATTAGGCTTGGTGAAATTAACAGCGCAATGGTAAAAAAATTCGGTGATTTTTTATGAAAATATTTTATCTGACAGGCAAAAGTTTGCCATACATAAATAGATATCAATAGGTAAATAATTGCCGTTTTGACTAATTATTTTTTAAAACCAAGTTAATTTCATACATGGCACGACCTTTGCAATAATCGGATCATTCATATTTATCTTTAGTATTTCAGGAGAAAATTAGAAATTATTTTTTAATTTATTAAGGGAAATAAATGGATTTATTAATTTCAGCTTTGGGAGTTCACGAAAAGGCATTAGGTGTTCGCGGTGAGCGACTTGAATTACTTTCACGGAATATTGCTAATGAAGATACCCCGCATTTTAAGTCTAGGGAAATTGACTATAAAACTGTAATGAAGAAATTTGAGCCAAGTGAATATTTATCTTCAACGCATCTTGTCCATTTTCCATATGGCGAAGAAGAAATTGAAGATGATGGAATGAGATACAGAGTGCCATTTAACGCATCAGTAGATGGTAATACTGTTGAAATCAGTGTAGAGCAAGCGAAATACGGTAAAGCCGCAGCAGATTATCAGGCAACTTTAACTTTTCTTGAGTCAAGAGTTGCTGGAATACGTAAAGCATTAAGAGGAGAATAAAATTGGCAACTAATTCGATAGACGATATTTTTGGCATAAGCGGAACTGCTTTAAATGCTCAATTAATTAGATTAAATGCTACAGCATCTAATCTTGCTAATGCTGGAACAACAGCTGCAACTGAGAAAGAGGCTTATAGAGGTAAAAGGACAATTTTTAAAACACTGATGGATGAAGAAATGATTCATGCAGGGGCACCATACATTGGAGGAGTAAAAGTTGACAAAATTATTGATGATACAAAACCTGTTCCAAAGTACTATGACCCAAATAATCCTCTTGCAAACGCAGATGGGTATGTTTTTCAATCAAATGTTAATGAAGTTGAAGAAATGGTGGACATGATGGCGGCTTCTCGTTCTTATCAGAATAATGTAGAGGTAATAAATACTGCAAAAGAATTGATGATGCGATCACTTGATATTCTTAAAGCGTAAAGGAAAATTGAAATGACACAATCAGTATCAGAATTTTTGGATAATTCTCTTCCATCAAATATTAAAACTACGGCTGCATATCAAAGAGAGCAAGAAAATTTAATATTAGATGGAGATGGCGGAGCGATGGGCCAATCAGCTTTTCTCACTTTATTTACAACACAACTTCAAAATCAAAATCCTCTTGATCCAATGGAAAATGAGGCATTTGTTGCTCAATTAGCTCAATTTTCTCAACTAGAAGCTACAACTAAAATGTCTGACAATTTGCAAAACTTAATTGCATCTTTATCCAATGAAAGAATGAGTTCAGCAGCAGGTTTAATTGGAAAAAAAGTTTCTATACCAGATGGTAAAGCAATTTTAAGTGATGAAAAAGGAATACAAGGAAATATAAAACTTGAAAATGATGTTGACTCAATAAACATAAAAATTTACTCGTCTGATGGAAAACTAATAAGAGAGGGGGAAATTGGTCCTCAAAAAAAAGGACAGTTTCCTTTTGCGTGGGATGGAAAAAATCAAGATGGCAAGGATGCTCCTAAAGGCACTTATAGAATTGATGCAACAGTAAATCGTTTTGGGAAATTAAATAAAGCGCCAGTATCATCCATGAGCGATGTAAAAAGTGTTACAACTGATCCAGCTACTGGAGATATGCGAGTTGAATTTTATGATGGATCAACAATGAGTATGAGAGAAATTATAAGAGTAGGTGTTTAGCAGATTATGTTTTAAAGAATTTCAGGAGAAAATAGTATGTCATTTTATACCGCATTAACCGGACTGAACGCAGCAACATCACAACTTGCTGTTACAAGTAATAATATTGCAAACGTTGGTACTACTGGATTTAAACGTTCTCGTGCTGATTTTGGTGATATTTTTGCTACATCACCTTTGCAAAAAGCATCCTCAGTGATTGGACAAGGTGTTGCTTTAAAACAAGTCCAGCAGGAATTTAGTCAGGGAAATATACAATTTTCTGCAAATTCCCTTGATATTGCAATTACTGGAGATGGATTTTTCCCTTTAAAATCTGCTGATGGTTTGCAAGACATATACACTCGTAACGGAACTTTTTTATTAGATGACTCTTTTAATGTTGTTAATTCAGCTGGTCAAGCATTAATTTCGGCAGCTGTTGACTCTTCAGGAAAAGCCGATATTGATAATTTGTCGAAGTTGTTGATTCCAAGAACAACTAGTGGCGATGCTGTAGAAACATCTTCAATTGAATTAGGTTTAAATTTTCCGTCTGACGCAGAAGTAATTACAATGCCTTTTAATAAAAACGATCCTTATACTTACAATAAAACAACTGCAATCACTGTATATGATGCAGGAGGTAATAGTTATTTGGCAACAGTATATTATGTTAAGACTCAAGTCTCAACACCAGAGGATACTACTAATAAATGGCAAACACATGTTTATATTGGTGAAACAGAATTAGATGAATTACTTATACAAGCTAGTGAGGGGGAAGAAGAACTATACGTAAACAAGTATGGAGAGGTTAGAGCAGAAAATACTATTCCTCCTGAATTAATAGCACGAGGTATTACAAAATTAATAAATTTAGATGATTTGAAGAATCCACAATCTTCTGTTGCTGCAGAGGTTTCAGGCGAACCAATAACTACAACACTTAATACTTTATGGAAAGGGGGAGTCAATTTATATGATCAACTTCAATCTTACTCAGATAGTGATGTAGGAGGTCAGACTCAGTTGATAACAGTTCCAAACGCAGCCACTGGAGAGGGTACGCTTGATATTGAATTAGATATGATTGATGCTACAAATCCGATTACAGTGGAACTCGCTGGAACGGAAACAAGATTTGAGATAGCAGCTGCGATTCAAGCTGCTATTGCTGCAGATGTAGCTTTTGTTGATAACACAACTCCAGGAAGAAGCGTTACAGATAACGGAGATGGAACTGTAACCATTGTATTTGCTAAATCTGACGGTGATGCTGATCCTGGAACACCTAATCCCATTATCATTTCAGATTCAACGGACGATATTTTCCCCATTGACGATGAGACCGGATTGAATCCTCAAGTTTCCACTCTTTATGAATTAGATGAAATTGGTTTTGAATTAAATATTGATGGTATGGATGATCCAGTGAAAGTTGATCTAACATACTTAAATGATATTGATTTTGATAATACTTTCACAGGCATTGAGATAGCTCGAGAGCTTACAAATGCAATTAATAGAACATTGGGAGATGAAAGATTTTTTGATTTAACACAAGGAGATATTAATAGTGTTGACGATACACTGATTTCTTTGAAAGTTGTAACACCTACAATTGATACTGATGTAGATGTAACTTTGGATTTAGAATTTGTAGACGAGGAACAATCAGGATTATTAACGACTCCTCAAATTATTACTGATGGTGAAGATCCAAATTTTGGAAAATATTTTTTTCCTGATCTCAGCGCTGTTACAACTGAACAGCTTCAAGTTGGAATGCAAGCGTTAATAAATGAAAGAGCTTTAAGTGAGCCGCTTTTTGAGACTGTTACAGTTGACTATGATCCAGTTTTACAATCTTTTACATTTTTGAATGATGATAATTTAGAAATTTATGCAAGTGCTGATCATCTGACTGTAAAAGGTTTAATGGGATTAACTTCTGGAGAAGTACTAGCTGATCCCGCAACAGGAAGTTACGGCGAAACTGTTTTACCAAATGGAGAATTATTAGTTAACATTACACAGCAACGCTTTGGAACAAAAGTAGATTACGATGAAGATACTAGAACTTTTAGTATTGCATCTGGAACAACTGGAGATTCATCAAGTGTTGAAATTTCTAGCGTCTCAGCAAATACTTATACTTTATTTGGGCTATTTAAATCTCAAGTTGATACTTCAGCTACTCCTTTAAGAGGTATTGTCTCTGAACCAGCAGTTTTATCTGGGAACCCCATTGGATTAAATTTAGATAATAAATTTAGGGTAGATGAAACTAATAATCAATTTGTGGTTACGGTTGATAATGTTACAGGGCTAATCCAAATTCCTCCAAAGGCTGAATACACTATTGATGAATTTAGAAGTGTTTTAGAAGGTAGGATTAATGCTTTAGCAGACCGTTTTGGAAGAACTGTTAGCGGTGTTCAGGTTGATGTATTAGAAAATGATCAGGGGAAAAAGTTTTTTCAGTTCACAACTGGAACAACTGGTAATAATTCATTTTTAAAGATTTCATCAAATAGTATTTGGGGATTAGCTGATATAGATAGTGCTAGAGGAACAACAAGCGAATGGCTTGAGCCACAACAAGCAAGAAATGAAGAAGGTTTTCCTCTTTACGTTGATAGAGACGGATTAGAAACTACTGATCCAGGCGATTTTTCTGAGGATGAAACATTAGATCTTTGGCAACCAATTTTTTTCGACAAAGGGGAACTTACATTTGACACACGTGGTGATTTAGTATCGCCTAATACACCTATAGGTTTTAAAAGTACAACAATTGGAGATTCTGGAGCAACATTGCAATTTGAAATCAATTATGGTGCTTCCACTCAATATTCCTCTCCATTTTCTGTTCGCAAACAAGATCAGAATGGAAGACCTGAAGGAGATTTAATTGGAGTTGACATTGGTGATGATGGACTAGTTAATGCAAGTTACTCAAATGGAACACAAAAATCTTTAGCAAAAATTGTATTAGTCAACTTTGCAGCACCAACAGGTTTGCGTCAAATTGGTGATACAAGTTTTTATGCAACTTCAAAATCTGGTGATGCAAAGTATGGAGAAGCAGGCTCTGCAGGTTTTGGAACAATAAGAGCTGGTGCTAGAGAAAGAGCAAATGTTGATCTTACAGCTGAGTTGGTAGAATTGATAACTGCACAAAGAAACTTTCAAGCAAATGCAAAGGCCATTGAAACAAATAATACTTTAACTCAAGCAATTATTAATATTAGAAGTTAATTTTTTAATTCAAGGAAAATAAATGGATCGTTTAGCTTTTACTTCAATGTCGTCTATAAATGAGAGACGCTTATTGCGTGAGCAATTGAATAATGAACTTGCTAATGTTTCAACAATTGGTTTTAAACGAAGTTTTGAAAACGCAATGGTCTCTGTCAAAGCAGCAGGTGAGGGTTTTGATACGAGAATTCAACCATACATTGAAAAGGCAAATGCAGTAAATTTGGAGCCTGGTAATTTATATGCTACCGGAAGAGATTTAGATATAGCTCTTTTAGGAACAGCAGTTATGGGTGTTCAGGCGCCAAATGGTGAGTTGGCTTTTACAAGAAGAGGTGATTTAAGAATTGGTGCTCAAGGTGTTTTAGAAAACGGTTCTTATCATCCTATACTTAGTGAGGATGGAAATATAATTACAATTCCTGCAGGCTTTGAAACAAGAATAACTAACGAGGGAGATATTTATGCTAGAAATCCTGCAGAGCCATTAGAGGTTGCTGAGGTTTTGATTGGAAGATTATTTTTAAGAGATGCAAGTGAAATAGTTTTTATGAGGAGGGATGATACGTTGTACAGTCCGCAACCTGAATTTAGAACTCCAAATGGGGATTTTGAAAATGGACCAAATCCTCCAGTAGTAGTTCCTCAAGCACTTGAAAGTAGTAATGTAAGCCCTGTAACTGCAATGGTTAAATTATTAGACTTTACTCGTTCTTTTGAGTCTCAAGTAAGAGTAATTAAAGAAGCTAAATCATTAGATGAATCAGGGACGAGTATGTTGAGGCCAAGATAAGTAATTTTTTTTTTTATATTTTTTTGAGAGGCATAAATGGACGCATCAATGTGGGTGGCTAAAACAGGTTTAGATGCTCAGCAAACCCGTTTAAATGTTATTGCTAATAATCTTGCAAACGTAAATACAAACGGCTTTAAGAGAGATCGAGCACAATTTGAAGACTTGCTATATCAAAATGTTCGTCAAGCGGGTGGCCAAACTGCTGCAAATACTCAAGCTCCAACTGGTTTGATGTTAGGCACTGGTACAAGAATAGTAGCTACTGAGAAAATTCATGCTCAAGGTAATATGATTAATACACAAAATGCTCTTGATATTGCCATAGCTGGAGAAGGATTTTTTCAAATTACTCAACCAGATGGTACTTTAGCTTACACTCGTGATGGGTCATTTAAATTATCGAATCTTGGACAGTTAGTTACAGCAAACGGAATGCCATTACTTCCAGCTATTGCTATACCCGCAAACGCTTCAGCAATTACAGTTGCTAGAGATGGTGTTGTTACAGCTGAATTATTTGCTGGGGGTGGAGCACAGCAGTTAGGACAAATTCAAATTGCACGTTTTGTTAATCCAGCAGGACTTCAGCCGATGGGGACAAATCTTTATAAACAAACTATTGCAAGTGGGGCTCCAGTACTGTTAAATCCAGGAGTTGAAGCAGCAGGAACTTTGAGACAAGGATCTTTAGAATCATCAAATGTTAATGTCGTAGAGGAAATGGTAAATATGATAGAGGCTCAGAGAGCATACGAAATAAATTCTAAAGCAATTTCCGCAGCAGACGGAATGCTAAGATTTTTAAATAATAATATGTAAAGAGGTAATAGAATGAGTTTAATAAATATTATTCTAACTATTTTTGTATTTTTTCTTGTTGCTTGTTCTGGACCAATGCCAATGCAACATTCGCAAAAATTTGCTCCAATAATTCCAATGGAAAGAGATGTTGGAAGGTTGCCTACAGGTGCAATTTTTGCTGAAGAAAACACTGATATGTGGCAAGCAAAAAAAAGACATTATAGAGTTGGAGATATAGTTACGGTTTTACTTGATGAAGCAACTCAAGCAGAAAGGTCATTAGATAATGAAACGAGTAGAACTTCTACAAATGATGTAATTCCAGCTGGTTTGGCTGAAAGGATTAGCGGTTTAAATCCAATATTAAATGGTTTAAAAGCAGACGGTTCAACAATTACAAATACCGGAACTGGCAATGTTGATCAAAGTGCTACTCTCACGGGTTCTATTGCGGTAACTATTTCAGAGGTACAAGCAAATGGCAATTTAGTTATTAGAGGTGAAAAGCAACTTTCTCTTTCTGAGGGAGGAGAGGTAATTCAGGTATCAGGAATTATTAGACCTCAAGATATAAGTGCAATTAATACTGTTCAATCACGCCGTTTAGCAAATGCTCAAATAACATATAAAGGTTCTGGCGATTTAGTCAACGCAACTAGACCTGGATGGGGTACTAGCGCTTTATTTAAATTTTGGCCCTTTTAATTGGAGTGCAAAATGAGAAGTAGTGTTTTAGATAAACTTTTAAAAATTTCTTTAGGACTGTGGTTAGTTGCATTTTCTCAAACTGTATTTGCTGATCGAATAAAAGATTTAACATCGTTAGCTGCAGCAAGAACTAACCAATTAGTAGGATACGGTATTGTTGTAGGTTTGCAAGGAACCGGTGATGGACCAATGGTTAACTTTACAGTTCAAACGGTAAGATCAATGTTAGTCAAAATGGGAGTTGGTCTAGATGGTCCGCTGTCAGACTTTGAGGCCGCTGCTGCTGCAGTGGGAAAAATGGATGTTCAAAATGTTGCAGCAGTAATGGTTACCGCTGAACTTCCAGGCATGTCTAAGCCAGGGCAAAGAATCGATGTTAATGTTGGAACTTTAGGTAAAGCTAGTAGTTTGAGAGGCGGGACTCTTATTATGACTAGTCTTAGAGGAGTAGATGGCGAAGTTTATGCATTAGCGCAAGGTGTGGTAACTACCACTGGCATTGATGCTGCCGGAGCCGGTTCTAAAGTGGCTATTGGCGTTCCAACCTCTGCAAGAATTCCTAATGGAGCTACAGTGGAACGAATAGTGCCCTCTCCATTCGAAAGATCAAATTTTTTAATGCTTAATGTACGAGACTTAGACTTTACAACAACAACTTCAATTGTTGATGCAATAAATGAAAATTTTGGAGATGGTGTCGCTAAAGCTTTAGATGGTGTATCAATAGCCGTCGAAGCTCCCTCAGATATGTCACAAAGAGTTTCTTTTATGAGTATGATTGAAAATCTTGACGTAATTCCTGGTGAGGCACCAGCAAAAGTTGTTGTTAATTCTCGAACTGGAACTGTTGTAATTAGCAGAAATGTAAAAGTAACTGCTGCTGCTGTATCTCATGGGACAATCTCAGTCTCAATAGCAGCAACAAATGAAATTAGTCAGCCAAATGCTTTTGGTGCTGGTGAAACTGCTGGAGTCCAAAATGCGAATGTAACTGTTACTGAACCGAATAAACCAATGTTTTTATTTCAGGCAGGGGTTGATTTACGTCAAATCGTTGATGCAATTAATCAAGTTGGAGCGTCTCCATCAGCTTTAATTGCAATCTTAGAAGCTTTGAAAAGCTCTGGTAGTTTAAGAGCTGAATTAGTAGTGATTTAATTATGGATAATAGTTTTAACTTTACAAAATCCTCCTTAGATTTCGTTGGTATGGGAGAATTACGTGGGCAAGCGCAAAAAGATTCTATTAAAGCCACTCGTGAAACTGCTACTCAATTTGAAGCTATGTTTATTCAAATGATGTTGAAGTCTATGCGTGAAGCTACTGTAAAAAGTGATTTACTTCGTTCTAATACTATGGATACATTTGAACAGATGTTTGATAGGGAACTATCAGTTTCTTTAGCAAAGAGAAATACATTAGGTGTTGCTGATATGTTAGTAAAGTATCTAGACAAACAAAAAAATAGCTTACAAAACAAAGAGTCTGGAGTAAACCCAATTAAATTAAACAAATCTGATAAGAGTTACCCATTGGTCGGGGATAAAAAGGAATCCTTTTCTATTAATCGTCCAAGTAAATTTAATATACAAAATAATTTTAAAAACTTTCCATTAACTCCTGGAGATAAGTAATGAGTGATCTTTTAGGAATTGGTGGTGATGCTGTCCGAGCTTACCAAAATGCACTTTCTACTGTCAGTAACAATATTGCTAATGTAAATACCGAAGGTTATGTTAGGCAAGAAAATAAACTTGTTGAAAATACACCAAGAAATTTGGCAAGTATTTATTTAGGAACTGGTGTGCGTTTTGACGGAATACGACGTTCTTATGATGAATTTTTAGAAAATAATCTTAGAAGTAGTACAAGTGATTTAGGCACACAAAAGCCAATGGTTGATTTTGCTAACCGAGTCATTGATATTTTAGGAAGTGATAGTGTTGGACTTCCACCAGCATTAGACAAGTTTTTTGAATCTGCTCGTATTCTATCAACAGATCCAGCATCAAGTATTTTAAGATCACAATTTTTAAGAGATGCTGAAAGTTTAGCAGTCAGATTTAAAGAATTATCGGCACAACTAACTAGTGTAGATGAAGACACCAGAGAATTAACAAATGTAACAATTGAAAGTATAAATAATTTATCCGGACAATTAGCATTAGTTAATAAACAGTTAGCTGGACAAATAAAATTAAGTAAACAGTCACCAGAGTTGCTTGATCAGCGTGACTTATTATTGAAGGACTTATCTCAATTAGTCAAAATAAAAGTTATTACGAGTACTAATGGTAGTGTTGATGTAAGTGTAAGTAATTCTGATAAAAACGGTTTGATTGTAATTGGACAAAAATCTGTTGATATTGGCGCAAAATTTAGTGAAGAAGATCTTGGTAGCGTGGCGATTGTAACCGATCCATTTGGAACTAAACCAGAGACAGTTTCAAATCTTAGTAACGGAGAATTAGGAGGAATATTTTCTTTTAGAGAGCAACTATTAGAACCAACTATGAATCAGCTTGATGATTTGGCAGCTACGTTTGTAGAAGAAATAAACTTTATTCATAGTTCAGGCATCGATTTAAGAGGAGAAGTTGGTAATAACCTATTTGAAATAAATAAGATTAATCGAGTTGATTCAGTAACTGGAGATAAAATTCAACTAGATCGTGCAGCTGCAGGTATAAATATTTCTATAAATGATACTGCTCAAATAGCAGCAGCATCTTTGTTTAGAGTCATAGAAAATGATCTAAATTTCTCAGGTGCTGACGCGAAATTAACTTATTCTCCGAGTTTTGCAAATCCAATAAGTATTCCAGCAATTTCAAATGTATTAAAAAATAATTCTGATCCATCAGCTGGAGTTATTGCTCCAGAGGAAAAGATTGTTGGTCAAATTCCTATTGGAAGTGATAATTGGGAAATTTATTTAGATAATGCAACTGATAATCAACAATTACAAATTTTTACCAGAGATGGTCGTCATTTAATTGGCGGACAATTGACTGATGCTTCTGAACAAATGCTATTAATGACAGAAGAAAATGGTTTTATCAAAGGTTCAACTTATTCTTCAAAATATTTGAATAAATCTGATATTGATGGATATAAACAAATTTCAGTTTTTTATGGTTTAAAAGCAGAACCAATGGAGCAATTCGATAAAGAGGTAGTATTTACTGATGATCATAATGTACTTCCCTCAATCAGAAATCGAGTTGAGTTTAATGGAGAAAATATTTTAGCAGATATGACTTCAATCGAAGCAAATACTTTGACACTTAATGGAAAGTCTTTGCCAAAGTTATTACCTTCAACTCAATCAAGAACGATCCAAGCAAGTGATATTGCAAGTTGGTTAAATAAGGCTTCAGAAGGAATGGAGCCAACATTAACAATTAATGCATTAACAAACGCAAATATAGAAATCGCAGATCCTACTCAAGGATTTTTTATTAATGGAGTTGAGATACCATCTGATGAGAATCGAAATGAAATTCAAGATTTAGTAAATTTATTGAATGATTCTTTTTCAAGTTTAACTAATGTAACTGTAACTTTATCAGGTGAGGATGGAGAAGAAAATCAAATAATTCTTACTAATACTATTGGGCATTTAGGAAAAGATATAAGACTTGGCTCTATGGATATAGATGGAAATATTGAATCAGAAATTATTTATAAGGGAAGACTAAATTTTTCGGAATCTGGAAATGTAACAATAGGATACGGTTCTAATGGAAAATTAGGAGCATTAGATGTTTTGGGTACTCCGATTGGAAGATATTTTACTGCAGTATTACCCAATGTAAAAACAAATGCTCAAATAGAGGGGGGTAGAATTTTAACAAATATAGATTCCTTAGAGGAAAATAAAATTAAGATTAATGATCAATCTTTAGGTGGGCTTAATTTAGGTAGAAATCTGCAGGCTTCAGATTTTGTTACATGGGTAAATAATGGATTAGTGAACATAAATCCGACAAGAATTATTGTTGCTCCTGATGATTTTGATTTTGAAAGGCAACTTGATATCAATGGTGTAACCATAAGAGGAAACGGACCAGAAAATTTTGAAGATGCTGAAGATATTGTTGATAGTATTAACGCAAAACGTCTAGGAGTTATAGCCTCACTTGATGAAGATGAAAATATAATTTTGGTTGATGAAGATGGTAATGATATAAATATAGGACCTCCTGTAAATAGAGAAGAAGGTGATCCAAATGCGCTAGGTATTCCAGGAGGTAATTATTCTTCTATCAAAGCACCGGTAACGAGTAATGACAAAATAGTTACTGCATTTGGTAAAACAGAAATTGAAGTAAGTCCTTTGCAATATTTAAGTCATATAGAAACTCAAAGCTTAGTTATAAATGGTTCAACCATTTCAGGAAGTGGAGAAGAGGGAGTATTTAGAGATGCGTCAGATCTTGTTAACGCAATTAATAGTCAGCCTTTTGTTTTAGAGTTTGAAAATGATGATTTAGACCTTGATCAACCTTTACAGATTAACGGAATTTACCTTAGAGGTTTTAACGGGGAAAATGGTGGGAATTTTGAAAGTTTAAATAGTGTTGCTGACAGGATTATGGAAGAGCAACCTGACATTGGAGTTACCGCAGAAGAGATAGATGGTAGGTTAATTATTTCAAGTATATCTGATCAAGATATTGAGATAGGTCCCTCAGGATTTGTAAATCTTTTTGGAATGAACAGTGGAACCTACTCAAAGGTAAGAGCGGAGTTAAGAAATACAGGAACTATTAGGCTATATAACGATAGTGGTTCAAATATAGATATTAATTCTTTAAGTGGAAATAATGCATTAGGTATTGGAAATGGTCCTTATACAGGTAAATTATTTTTAGATAGTTCTGATGAAATTCGCATTAGTTTTGATGAAACCGGAACACCAGCAGATTTGGCAAGATTAGGATTTAGGACAAGTGCGTATCTTGATGGATCAGCATCTGAGGATCTCTTGGTTTTAGTTACTGGTGAGGGAAGTGGATCAATTGCAGGCACTTTTGATTCAACTATGAAAAATCCAATTAATCTTAATGATGAAAGAATAAAAAATTTAAGACAACAGGATTTTGAAGTAACTTTTACTACTGATAATAATTATCAAATAATTTGGAAAAATCCTACAAATAGTTTTGAAACAGTTCTAGCAGAAAGAGAATATGATCCTGAACATGGCATTGTTTATAGAGGATTAAAACTTGAATTAGACAGATCACCAATGGAAGGCGATAAGTTTAAAATCGATGGAAATCATGATGGTATTGGAAATAATCAAATAATGTTGGAAATTGTTGATTTACAAAATAAACGTGTTATTGGTGGTGAATCTGGCGCCACTATTGCTGAAGCTTATGATGAAGTTATAGGTAAAGTTGGAAATTTTTCAAATCAAGCAACAGTAGCTCAAAAAGCTCTTGAGGTAGTTAATGACCAAGCAATAGAAGCCAGAGATAAGGTATCAGGAGTCACTCTTGATAGAGAAGCAGCTGATTTGATCAGATTTCAACAAGCTTACCAAGCTTCTGCAAAAGTAATGCAAACTGCAAATTCTATTTTCGACAGAATTTTGGATTTATAGATTTGATTATTTATTGTTTAAAGGAAAAATATGCAACTTAATAGAATATCTTCAAACTTAATGTTTGATAAGGCAATAAGTCAAATGGCAAAAACTAAGGATGAACTTGGACAACTCCAGTTACAATTAACAACTGGTAAACAAGTTGTGAAGCCTAGCGATGCACCAGATAAATCTGCTGAAATATCCCGCCTCAAATCTTCAATAGATAGACAAGAGAGTTATGTAAATACAATAACAAAAGTTAGGGATAAATTAGCACAACAGGAAAACGCAATTAATAGTGCATCCTCTTTGTTATATCGACTTAAAGAGTTAACTGTGCAGGCAGCAAATGATTCATACAGTGCTGAAGATAGGAAATCTATAGATATTGAAGTAAGACAATTACGAGATCAAATGTTGTCATTAGCAAATACACAAGACGAAAATGGTAATTTTATTTTTTCAGGAACTCGGGTTAAAACATTAGCATTTGCATTTGGAGAAAATGGTAAGATTAATTATCAAGGTGACAATACAGTTTCATCTGCATCTATAGGTGATATGAGTAAAGTAGAAATTAACAGATCGGGAACAAATCCTTTTAACAAAATATTAAGAATAAATGACGATGGCAGTAAAATTGCGGTTAGTTTTTTTGAGGTAATAGATGATTTATCAAGTTCACTTAACTCAAATAATAATATTGAAATCACTCGTTCAGTAGGAGAAATTGAGAGTCTCCAGAAAGGCTTATCTAATAATTTAGCTCATATTGGAGGGTCACTTAACAAAATGGAAAATCAATTATCTGTAACTGAAGAAAATATCTTGAGAATGAGTTCAACTTTAGCAAGGATTGAAGATGTTGATTACACAGAAGCAATAACTCAATTGAATAAAGAGATGTTAGCTTTAGAGGCAGCTCAAAGTAGTTTTGCCAAAATTTCTCAATTAAATCTATTTGACTATATTAGATAAATAATAAGACTTAAAGATTTTTTTTTGTTTTCCGATGTAAAGTTAGTTAATTTTTCTTTCTTTTCATCATAAATTAATTAGAATTAACTTTTTTAAAGGTTAAAGATTATGGCAACAAGCCCAATATCTACAAATGAGACTTTAGCAGCTCAGGTATCAGCAGCAAATAGGTCTTCTGCTCAAAAAATACTGACTTCTTTGAATGCTGGGTCGGGAGTAGATGTTGTTAATCTTGCTCAAAATCTTGTTGATGCAGAAAAAGTCCCACGTGAAAACTTAATTAATGCAAAAATTGAGAGAAATGATAATAAAATTAGTGGTCTTTCAGCCGTAATGTTTATGATGGATGAATTAAAAACAAATTTATCTGAAATAAAAGACAAAACAAATTTAAATTCTTTAAGCCTTTCAAATAGCAATCCTAATGCATTGACTCTTACATCTTTAAGCAATGCTGAAAAAGGATCTTATGATATTAATATAAAATCTTTGGCGATGCCTCAAAGAACTGTCTCTTCTGGCTTTACTAAAGCAAATTCTAATATTAACGGTGGTAATTCTTTTAATTTAAAAATATCAAGTAATAAAGAGGGTGTTTCTGCAGGAGTTTCTTCAATTCCCTCAATTTCAGAGGCACAAATTATTTCACCAGTCTTTGGCTCTCCTCCTTCAGTTGACGACTTCTTTAATTTTTCAATAACAATTGACAGTAATTCTTTTACTTTTAAGCCAGCTCCTAATACTGCAACTTTAGATAGTCTCGCTCAAAATATTCAATCAGAATTATTAAATCAAGGAGAGAATTTAAAAGTATTTGTCGAAAATAACAATTTAAAATTTAAATCAAATGATGTTGCCAAACATATTTCAGATGTATCACTATCTTTAGCAGTCTCTCCAAACTCTGGAACTCTTCGTGTAGAGTCACCAAACGAGGTTACCATTATTGATCCATTATTCGGAATGCCTCCATCATTAGATGATTTTAAAAATTTTTCTATTACATTAGGCTCAGAGAATTTTACAATAACTCCTTCACCAGAGATCGCAAATTTGAGCTCTTTGGCCAATGATTTAAATAATCAATTGCAGGCTTTAGATGAAGCTTTAACAGTAAGTTTTGAAAATGGAAATAGTTTAGTCATAAATTCCTCTGATCCTGAAAAAACAATTTCTGATTTTTCATTAGTGGCTTCCTCTAGACTTGAAGAGGCATCAGTTGGCAAAACTGAGGTAAGTCCAAAACCAAGTACATCAGCAATTATTAGAGATATAAGCTATGGAATAACTCCGTCTTCGACTGATTTCAAGAATTTTCAAATTATACTTGATGGAAAAAATATCAATATAACTCCTTCTCCTGAATCAAATACACTTATTGATTTAGCTAAGGATATTCAGAACCAGATCCAAACTATTGACGGCACAGAGGATATAACAATAAAACTCACAAGTAACAATGACTTTAGTATTAACTCATCTAATACTTCCAGAGAAATATCAGGAGTAAGGCTTACTCAGTCTGCAACTATTAGATTAGATAATCAAGCAAATTCGGGGATTGTTTCTAATGATGGAACAAGTATTAGTGGAATAGAGTTTGGTAAAAGACCCTCTGTTACAGATTTTAGTACTTTTACGATTAAGATTGGTGATAATGTTAGAACTGTTATACCACTACCCGACCAGCCAACATTAGAATCTCTTGCAAATGATATTCAAAATAAGCTAAGAATTCTGGAAGGAAACGAAGATATTATCGTTAGTATCGATAATGGAACTTTGTCAGTCACTTCAGAAAGCGATGAGGATATATCTAGGATCAATTTAACAAAGCAAGTCTACGCAGATACACCACAGGGAATAGCTGCAGCAATAAACGACTTTAATCCTAATTTTTCGGCTGAAGTTATTAATGATGGTTCACTAGGAAATCCGTTTAAAATTCTTGTTACAGGTGCTTCTGGGTCAAATGAGTCTTTTGAGTTGTTGGCTGAAGATGAAAATTTAATAAATTTTTTAACATCAGATACAAATAAAGCTACTGATGCAAATATAGTTGTCAATGGTGTTGACTATACTCGCAAATCTAACAGCTTTAGTGATGTTATTAAGGGTGTAACGATTGATTTAAAATCAAAAACTTCTGAACCAGTAACATTTTTAATGACACAGGATACAAGTAAAGTAAAAGAAAAGTTACAAAATTTAGTAACAGCATATAATGATTTTAACGATATTATTACTGAAACAACTAATCCAGAATCTGAGTTAGAACTTTATGGTAAAACTCTGGTTGGTGATTCCACAATCAGAATGATTCGACAACAAATACGCTCAACGTTGTTTGGGTCTTCTAGCACACCTGGAGTTAATCTCACAAACCTAGGTGATATAGGCTTTCAAACTGATCGTAATGGAGTTGTCTCACTTGATGAAAATAAGCTTGATTCGGCATTGAGTCAAAATTATGATGATGTGGTAAAGATTCTCACGGGGGATAGAGAAAATTTAAGTGAGTTTGGAAATCAGCCTTCTGGAATAGCAGGTGATGCTGTAAAAAAATTGACTAGATTATTATCTTCAACTGGACCATTAGTTTCAAAAACAGAGAGCATTGATCAAGAAAACGGTCGTTATGAGGAAAAACTCCAAGCACTTAAATTAAGGATGGATGACTTACTCATCAGATACACCAGAGAGTTTGCAAGAATGGAAAGTATTGTTGGTAATGTAAATTCCCAAAAAGATAGTCTTAAATCGACATTTGAAGGAATGATGTCAATGTATACTAATAAATAGTTTACTCACTTAACACTCTTTACATATTTTTTTTAAAGTTTTCATAATCTTAACCGATATCCGTGAATGAACGAGTGAAATTTATTTCATAACACTCGGAAAGGACGGATATATGTTGTCATCGATACAAACGAAAGCAGTACCAGCCCAACAAGCGCAAGCTCAAGTGGATGCTAAGCCAGTTGTTCAAACAACTGCTAACGTTTCGTCGAATACAAAAATTACACCACCTCAAAAACCAGAACTTAAAATTGACTCTGAAGCAACTAAACAAAATCTTGCTGAAGCAATTACTAGATTAAATGAAGTTATGAAGGATGGTGGGAGAGGAATAAATTTTTCTATTGATGAAAAAGCAGGTAGGCATATTGTGCACGTGAGAAATTTAGAGTCGGGTGAAATTATTAGGCAAATACCGAACGAGGCAGTTCTTAAAGTCGCTCATAGTATAGAGGACTTAAAGGGAATGTTATACAGTAAAACAGTTTAGATTAAGGAAAATTATTTTTTTCTCAAGTTATTAATTGTAATGACGAAGTTATGAAACATACTGAGCTAAGGCTCAATTAGATAAATAAGCTTTAAGGACTTTTTTTTAAGGAGAAAATACCATGTCCGTGATTAATACTAATGTTAATGCGCTAGTTTCACAAGAGTCAATGCGCTCAAGTAATTTAAAAATGTCGCGTGCAATGGAGCGGCTCTCTACAGGTCAAAGAATTAATTCTGCGAAAGACGATGCAGCAGGTTTATCTATTAGTAATCGTATGACTGCACAAGTTCGCGGTTTGCAAATGGCTGTAAGAAATTCTAATGATGCTATTTCAATGAGTCAAACTGCCGAAGGCGCATATGGTCAAGTTGGAAATATCTTACAACGCATGCGTGAATTAGCAGTTCAGTCTGCTAGTGGAACAATGTCTGCTGTTGATCGTGCTTCTATACAATTGGAAATTGATGAATTAACTGCAGAAATAAATCACATTGCTGCTACCACTAATCATAATAATATTAAATTGTTAGACGGTTCTGCAAAAGGTGTAGTGATTCAAACAGGAGCAGATCAAGTTGATACAATTTCTATGGATTTTGAGTCAGTAAAAGCAAATCATTTAGGTTCAGATACCAAGCCAGCATTAACTTCGTATGGTGCTTCAACTGCAAATACTGGCTCATTAGCTGTTGGTGACTTAATTATTAATGGTGTTGTTGTTGGTGCTTCATTTGCTGTTGATGATGACGTTTCTTTTATGCAAAATATTATAGATGGTGATTCAGACCCAGTAGCTCATAATACTAAAGCAATGAGTGCTATAGCTAAGGCAGCTGCAATTAATAAAGTATCAGATCAAACTGGTGTTGAAGCTACGGTTGAATCTACTTTAGTAGCGGGTAATTCAATGACTCTAGCTGCAACAATTTCAAGTACAGTTGCGATCAATGGTGTAAGAACTGCTGAATTCAAAACAAATGGAACCGATAATGCGATTTCTCGTGATAATACGGTCAGAGCAATTAATGCAATAAGTGGTGCTACTGGCGTTGTTGCAATAGACACTAATTCAGATACGGCAGGGATTCAATTATTTGCTGAAGACGGGAGAAACATTGTAGTTTCGTTAGGAACTGCTCACACTATTACTGGAACAGGTCTTGCGGGAAATGCAGCAAGAGCTACTCATACATTTGTAGGGAGCTATAGCTTAAGTTCTGTTGACGGTAGTGATATTACAATTGATTCTATGGCTGGAAAAAATCCTTCAAATGCCACTGAATTTCAAGGTCAAATTGAAAATGCTGGATTAAGTGTAGGTACATATAAAGGCGGTATGGCATCATTTGTTACAGATGTTAGAACACAAGCTGCATTTGCAGCTCCTACTTCTGCAGTTAGTGGTGTGTTAAATGGTGATACGTTAATTATTAATGACATTCAAATTGCCGCAGCAACACCAAAAGATGATGTCACTAGTTATGTACAAGACAACATGCGTGGAAATTTTAGTGCAATAGCAACTGCAAACGCCATTAATAAGAGTTACGATCAAACTGGTGTTAAAGCAGAAGCTGGGCCAACAGTTTTAAGGGGTAATGCGACAGTATTTACCGGAGGAAATGCTGCTGTTCTTAGTATTAATGGTGCAGCAACTGAAACTATGGACACCTCAACTATTACTGCTGTTATAGAGGCAGTAAATAGTATTTCTGGAACTACTGGAGTCGTTGCTAGTAGATTTGGAGATCAACTTGAACTACGTGCCGAAGATGGAAGAAATATCGCCATTGCTGCAACTACAAATGCTTCTGCATTAGGTTTAGCTGGAGTAACAATTGGTGCCGGCACACAGGGAACTGAAATTAGCTATTTTGGAACAGTAACTTTGGAATCAGATAGAGCATTTAAAGTTGATCATGGATTCGAAGGACGTACCAACTTTGAAGCTCTTGGATTTAACGTTGGAACTTACGGTGGTGCAGTTGGTGATAAATTAGTTGATGTAGATATTTCATCTCAAAATGGTGCGTCTTCTGGACTAAGAGTTATCGATACTGCGATTAATCAAGTATCTTCAGCTCAGGCAGAATCAGGAGCATTAAATAATAGATTAGATGTAATACTTAATAATTTAACAGAGTCTATTCAAAATATGTCTGCTTCTAGAAGTCGCATACTTGATACTGACTATGCTACTGAGACAACTGCTCTTGCGAAGCAACAAATTATTCAACAAGCTGCAACAGCAATGTTAGCTCAGGCTAATCAAATGCCACAAACTGTTTTAGCATTACTTCAGTAATGTATTTTTGATAAAGTCAAAAAACCGGAGTTTTAGTGCTCCGGTTTTTTTATTCAAGACTGAATCTTGTCAAAAAAACGTCAATTTTCATTGTTAATTTTATGGAATGTCTTTTGCTTTATATCAATTATTCAAATATTTATAATGACAGAGGGGGTTGATTTTGGCAGAGATAATAAATGATAAAACGTTAAATAAAATAATTAAAGATAGTTCACGAAATGGGCATATAAAGTTAACAAATATTTTAAATAAAATTAAAAAAAATGATCTTGAATTATTAGGAAAACTTGGAAGTTATTTCATGGCAAATGGAAAATTTGACATGGCAAGTAGAATATATGCTAAGTGGACAGATTTTGAACCAAATTCCCCATATCCATGGTGTAATTTAGGTGCAAGTTTGTACAGAGAAAGAAAATCTGATGAAGCAAAAGATGTCTTGGAGTACGCGGTATCACTTGATCCAAAATTCATAACTGCAAGAATAAATCTTGGCGGGGTTTACCAAGAATTAGGTTTAAATAAAGAGGGCCTGGAAAATGCATTAGAGGCAATCAAATTAAATCCAATAGATCCACTAAGTCATAACAATTTGGGAAGTGCTTTAGCAGATTTAGGTATGGCGAGCGAAGCAAAAGAAGCTTTTGAAACCGCTCTGGTTTTAGATCCAAATCATGAACAGGGGCTAATGAACCTTGGGAAAATGTGTTCTAATTTAGGTGATACTAAACAAGCAATTAAACATTTTGAAAAAATTAAAAATATACAGGAAAATTTAAAAAGTAATCATTTGGACCTTACAAAACTAAATTTATCATTAGAATATTTTAAAATAGGAAAGTTAGAAAAAGGTTGGAAAGGCTACGAAAAAGCTTTTTCTCCAAAAGTGCCATATATAATGTCACGCCATCCACAGAGATTATTTGTGGTTTTGAGGTGGGATGGTAGAAAATTAAAAAATCATGAAAAATTACTTGTCTGGAGAGAGCAGGGCATTGGTGATGAAGTTATGTTTAGTACTATGCTTCATGAATTGTCTCATTATGGTAAACAAATAATCTTAGAATGTGAGTCCAGGCTAGTAAGTATTTATAGGAGATCTTTTCCAAACTTTATTGTAAGAGAACAGACTTTTCAATTGGGATCTATGACACCAACAGTATTAGATTATCACTACCACTTACCAATTGCATCTTTAGGTGGTTTTTACAGAAATAATATAGATGATTTTAAAAAATCAAAACCATTTATTAAGATAGATGCAAAAAAGGATTTTGAATTTAAAGAAAGGTTAAAGTTATTTGAAGGAAAGAAGAAAATAGGTATCTGTTGGCGAAGTGGTAATTTAAAAGCAACTAGAAATAATTCATATACAAGTTTAGTTGATTGGAACGAAATATTTAAGATGAAAGATGCAGTATTTGTAAATTTACAATATGGTGAATGTGAAACAGAAATTTTAGAAGCTGAAAAAAAATTTGGTATTAATATTATTCGTTGGGCAGATATTGATTTAAAAAATGATTTAGAGTCAGTATTCGCGTTAATAAAAAACCTGGATACTGTTATATCAGTTGGAACTGCTGTTGTCCCATTTTCTGGGGCTTTAGGTATTAAAACTTATTTAACAGCCCACAAAAATTGGTCTCTGTTTGGAACTGAAGGAAAACATCCGTGGTTTAGTTCAGTTGAAACAGTTATCATTAAAAACAATTTGGCAGTAGCTCATGGTATACCAATAATAGCTAAAAAATTAAATGCTAATAAGGAAAATTAATCAACTAATTTCCAAGTTAATGGAGAACCTTTCTTAACGTCCTTATTAATTTTTTTTCCAAGAATTAAATCATAGTATTTTGGTGGAAGTCCATAACCTGGCCGAATTGTTTTTATGTTATTTTTATCAAGAATAGTTCCTGCAACTAAGTCTTGAATAATATAAATCGATCTTCTTAAATTTCTGTTTTTTTCTTCAACTTCGGTCGGACCATAATGAATTTTCCCAATTGACTGCCATGCTCTTTCAGATTCTGTAACAAGATTTTTTAATTCTGATGGTTCTATTGAAAAAGTTGAATCAATCCCTCCATCTGCTCGATCTAATGTGAAGTGCTTTTCAATTAAAACTGCTCCTAAAGTAACTGCTGCAATTGATACTCCAATACCCATAGTATGATCAGAAAGACCGATCTTACAATTAAATAATTCTTTCATATGAGGAATTGATTTGATATTTGTATTTTCAGGAGATGCTGGATAAGTACTTGTACACTTCAATAAAGTTAAATCATTACATCCATCTTTTCTTGCTGTTTCAACAGCTTCACTAATTTCCGTTAGACTTGCCATACCTGTAGAAATAATTAATGGTTTACCTGTTTTAGCAACTTTTGAAATTAGAGGGAGATCTATACATTCAAAAGATGCTATTTTGTATGCAGGAACATCAAGCGACTCTAAAAAATCTACAGCTGATTCGTCAAAGGGGGAACTAAAACAAATTAATCCTTTTTGTTTAGCTCTTTTCATAATCGGCTCGTGCCAATCCCAAGGTGTATGAGCTTTTTGATAAAGATCATATAATTTTTCATTTGACCAAATAGAATTTGTGTCACTGATAATAAAGTCCTTGTCAAAAACATCTAAAGTCATTGTATCGGCTGTGTATGTCTGAAGTTTTATTGCATTTGCCCCATTTTCGGCTGCTGAATCAACAATTTTTAATGCACGATCTATAGATTGGTTATGATTTCCAGACATTTCTGCTACTATAAAAGGTCTGATACTTTCACTCCAATAGTTGTTTCTAGTAATATTGCTTAATTTTTTCATTTTTTTAAAAAAATATATTAAATGAATCTCACTATCATACTAACAAAAATGAAAATTATCCAAATAGTTTTTATATTTCAACAGTTGTTATGATTTGATAATTAAAATAAATTAAAAATGATTGGTAAAAATAATTTATTTAAGAAGATAATTAAGACAAATCGATTAATTTTGCGTCCAATGGATTTTACTCATTCTGAAATAATAGTTAAGTGGAGAAATTCAAGTCATGTTGCTGAAATGAATAGAAAAAGTCAAAAAAAAGATTTAACTATTGAAGATCATGAGAATTGGCTTAAAGGTACTAGAGATTTAAGAGTTGACTATATTATTGAACTTATTGAAAAACAAAAAATAATTGGTAGCGTCAGTTTTATATGGGAAATTGACAAGATCGAAGATAAAATTTACGCTGAAATGGGTAATTATATTGGAGAAGTTGATGAGCTAAGAAAAGGTTACGGAAAAGAGTCATTAATTGCATGGATTGATTATGGATTTAAGGAATTTAAGCTAGATAAAATTTTTGCTTATATTAATGAAATAAATAAGGTAAATTTGAAAATTTATCATGATCTAAATTTTAAAATCAAAAATTTTTCCAAAAAAAATGTAGTTTTAGAAAAAAAATGGTTATATTTAGAATTAATCAAAAAAAAATAATTTAATATAAATGTCATATTTAAATTCTTTAATACAAAAAAATAATCTTTTGCAATTACAAAAAATAAAAAAAAATAATGATGAAATATTATTTTTATATGATTTATTAAAATCCAGAAAGAATTCGATAAGCCACAAAAAAATTCCTACTTTTAAAGAGCATTATAATTTTGTTAAAGAACATCCTTACAGGTGCTGGTATTTAATTAAGAGACAAAATAAATACATTGGATCTATCTATGCCTTAAAAAATAATAATATTGGTGTACAACTCAAAAAAAATTTTGAAAAATATACAAGTGATGCCATCAATTTATTTTTAAGAAAACACAAACCTTTGTCAGAAATTAAGTCATTAAGGACTGGTTACTATACTTTTAATATTAGTATTAAAGATAAAACTTTAAGTTCGATCTTAAAAAAAATGGGAGGGAAAGTAGTACAACAAACTTTTATTCTTGAATAATTACAAATTTTTTTCTAATTGAGATGCTTTAAACATCAATTCAGCAAATTTCCAATCCTCTTCAGTATCTATATCAATTGCTAGATTTTTAGGTAGAATTATAATTTGAGAATTTTTATAAAATATTGGAAGGTTGTTTAGAAATGAATCTCTCCAGCCCCAATAAAATTGACCTGCATCGTGAAATGTTTTTTCTAAATCTTGAGATCTAATATTCAAATATTTAGAATCTAACATTTCAATTTGACCTCTATGATTTTTTTTTAAAGCTCTCTGAATTGGAAATGAATATTCTGTTGCGGCAAAACTATATTTTGTATTAGCTATTTTTAATTTTTTAAAACCTTCCTTAAGATAATATGGCGAAATAAAAGGTGCGGTAGCATAAATACAGCATACAATTTCAACTTTATGATATAGATTTTCAAATTCATTTATAGCATGGTTAATGACTTCAGTTGTTGTTGTATGATCATCTGAAAGTTTTTTTGGTCTTAAAAAAGTAACTAATGCATTATAATTTTGAGCGATTGTTATAGTTTCATTACAATCAGTAGATAAAATTATATGATCAAATAACTTTGATTTTAAAGCTGCTTCAATTGACCAATTAATAATTGGCTTCCCACAAAAATTTCGTATATTTTTTTTGGGAATTCTTTTGCTGCCACCTCTAGCTGGGATAATAGCGATTTTCATAAACTTTTCTTTTTTAAAAGAATTAATTCTGAATGAAAACCATCAACAGTTTGATATCCAAATGGATGAACATTAGTCTCAATTAAATCATATTCACTCAACATATTTATGTAATCTTGTGTTTTTATTGGATCTTTTACTCCGTAAGAAGATTGAGTTTTTATTTGTTTACCTTCTCGAATATTTCTCAATAATATCCAATTAGTATCTAGTCTTTTAATATGATTGAGATAATTTTCAACTACATCTGGTTCCATTTCTTGAAAAGAAATGAAGTTCACAAAAAGGTCAACTTTTCCATAAAGTTTTTCAATCTGCCAAGAACATAAAACAGAGAACTTTTTTAAATTATTAATGAGAATTTTTTCAGTATTAAACGTATCAATAGCATTAGTAATTTTATCTTTGCCAAAAATTTGTTTTAAGTAATATTCAGCAATAAAATGTGTAGGGGGGATATCAATATTTATGTATTTAATATTTTCTATGTTCGAGTACGAAAGAATTTCTCCTAGTGATCCAAAACCACCGCCTATCTCTAGAACAGTTGAAATTTCATAATTTTTAAGATATTTTTTAAGTAAAGATAATCCTAAAAGATAATTTAAAGATGAACGACTAAAAAATTTTTTATTAAAGTTGAACTGCCCAATTGGGTTACCTACTTTACTTTCAGAAAAATGATGAAGATGTGGTAATTTTTCTTTATTATCTGAAGCAATTAGTACTCTATAATCTGATAATGCATGTTGTTCACCAGTCAAATAAAATTTAAGGGCTTGATGAGATTTTACATTCTTTGGAAAACCACTCTTAAGTAGATCAATTAATTTTTTAACTTGTATTTTAGAATAACCGTTAGTTGGAACTCCATAAGTTGGTACAAAAAAACTTAAAGTGGAATTTAGGTTTCTAAATTGATGAAGTCCATTTTTTTGAATATCATTTGTAATTTCAATTGAAGCTTTTTCCCAAAACGAAGTAGGCTGATAAATTTTTTTTTGTGATTGCATTATTTTGAAAGCTTTAAGAAGGTCTGGATACATTGCTATTATTTCCTTATTTCTTGTATACATTTTTTTAATTTTTTAATTATAAATTTTTGCTCTATTTTTTTTAGTTTTGGAAAAATAGGTAGACTTATTGCTCGTTTAGCATAATTTTCAGAGACAACATAATCACCTTCTTTAAAGCCTAAATTTTTATAAAATGGTTGAAGATGGATAGGTGTATAGTGAAGGTTTACATTTATACCAAAAGACCTTAATGCCTGGAAAATATTTTTGTGTGTATTTTCAGTTTCATTGAGATTTATTACATATAAATGATAGCTTGATAAACAATTTTTATTAATATAAGGTAGTTGAATATTAAGGTTTGCAAGTTCGTTGTCGTATATTTTTGCAATTTCATTTCTTTTTCTTATAAATTTATCAATTTTATTAAGTTGAGTGATTCCTAAAGCAGCTTGGAGTTCAGTAATTCGGTAATTAAAACCTAATAAATGTTGTTCATATTGCCAAGGTTTGTTAGTTGGGTAATGAAATTTTTCTTGATCTTTTGTAATTCCATGACTTCTTAAGATACGCATCTTATTATCTAATTCGTTATTATTCGTTACAGCTGCTCCCCCTTCAGCAGAGGTAATAATTTTTACAGGATGAAAACTAAACACTGTAATGTCACTATATTTACAATTTCCAATTTTATTATTTAGATACAATGAACCAATTGCATGAGAGGCGTCTTCAATAACAGAAAAGTTATATTTTTTACTTAATTTATGTATTTCTTTCATATCGCAGGGAAGTCCAGCAAAATGAACTGGAATAAGAACTTTTGGTAAATTCCCTTTAATTTCACAAAGTTTTAGTTTTTCTTTTAGTTTTTTTATAGAAATATTGTAAGTGAGTGGATCAATATCAACAAAATCTATTTTTGCTCCACAATATAAAGCACAGTTACTAGTCGCAACAAATGAGTTTGGAGAAGTCCAAACTATATCACTGGGTCCAACTGATAGAGCCATGCATGCAAGATGTAATGCAGAAGTAGCACTATTAGTTGCAACAGTAAACGAGACATTACAATATTTTGATATTTTTTTTTCAAATTCTGGAAGTTTTGGACCTTGGGTAAGCCAATCACTTTTCAGAACGTCTAAAACTGCATTAATATCATTCTTACAAATAGACTGTTTTCCGTATGGTATCAATTTCATATCTTAAGCAGGTTGAAATTTTGGATCAATATGATCACAAATAAGATTTCTTATTTGGCTAACTGATAAGAAGTCTGAATTACATCCTGAATTATAAGAAAAATTATGACTTACTTTATCAGCAGAAAGATGATCAAGATATTTTTTTAATCCGTTTTTTATATTTGGAGGAAGGATTGCATAATAATTTCCTGTATCAATAGTACTAGCGCTATCGCTTAATGTGATCATTTCTTCGTGTATTTTTTCTCCAGGACGAGGACCAATAATTTTATGTTCACAATTTGGTCCTACTGCTTTTGCAACATCAGAAATTTTGTAAGAGGGAATTTTTGGTACAAATATTTCTCCACCTAATGCATTTTCCAAAGCCCATAAAACCATCTCAACACCTTCTTCAATTGAGATATTAAAACGAGTCATTTTTGGATCTGTAATTGGGAGTAAACCTGTTTTAGCTTTTTCTATAAAGAAAGGTATAACTGAGCCGCGAGAACCCATTACGTTTCCATATCTTACTACTGAAAATCTTAAGTCTCTGTCACCTCTGAAATTATTTGCTGCAATAAACAACTTATCACTACATAATTTTGTTGCGCCATACAAATTAATAGGGGCTGCTGCTTTGTCTGTTGATAAAGCTACTACTCTTTTAACATCTGTATCCATGCAAGTTTCAATTAAATTTTGTGCTCCCAATATATTAGTTTTAATAAATTCAAAAGGATTGTATTCTGCCGCAGGAACTTGTTTTAATGCTGCAGCATGAACCACTGTATCAATACCTTCTAATGCTCTTCTTAATCTTGATTCATCTCTAACATCTCCAATAAAAAATCTAATTGCAGGATATTTTGAGTCAGGAAATTCTTGAGACAACTCAAATTGTTTTAGTTCATCTCTACTAAAAATAACAAGTCTTTTAATTTCAGGGCAATTCTCTAATATAGTTCTTACAAAAGCTTTGCCAAATGATCCAGTACCACCGGTAACTAATATTGATTTATCACAAATAGACCTTGGTTTTTTCCTTATTCGCATATCCATTTTTCTACCTTTCATAAGATCAGTACCAGATAAGCAGAAATCATGCCAAAATCATAATCAAAAAAAATTATAGAGAGCCAAGTAAATTATCAATTATATGTGGCAAATTATTTCCTTAAAGGCAAAGCTTAGCCTTTTGTCTTTTACTTTTATTGAGGCATTATTTTTTAATTTTTATTTGAAAAATTGCTTTTATTACATTAAAAACCTATTTTTCTTTCATAAATCTTAAAAATGACAATAAAAATATATTTGATTTTCTTTTTATTATGGTTTTCTGGCATTTCTTTTGCTTTAGCTATGACATTCAATAGATTTTTTTTATTTTAGTTTTTATTTAATTTAGAGTTTTTAACAGGAGCAAATAAAATGCCTAGTTTAGTTAAAGAAATGATTTCAAATGCTGAAAATGGAATTCCATTAAGTTCTATAAAAGTTTCACGATTTTCACCAACAGAAATTCGTTTAGCAATTAAATCATTAATGGATGAAGAGCGTGATTCTCTAGCCTATGCTCTTGGGGACGCTGGTTTAGCTTTATATCCAGAAAGTGAAGACATATTAGCTGTTACTAGTTTACTTTCAGTTATCAAAGAAGATTGGACTCAGGCTATAGATTTACTCAAACAACTGTTAGATATTCAAGGCGATAGATCAACAGTTTTTACTTACTCAATGCTGATCAGGTCATTAAGATGCAATCTTGATTTGGCTGAAGCTTTTGAAGTTGCAGGAATAGCATTAAATAAATTTCCAAGTCATCCAGAGTTATTAACTGAATACGACGCTTTAGCTGAAGTACTTGGACTTTGTGCAGTTAAACGTTAATTTATTAGTATTTTTATAAGGCAAATAAATGCCGTATTACCGACATAAATTGCCTCGTAAAAATAAAAAGTTTTTTTTTTGAATTTATTTTTTTTATAACCTATTGTTTTAAAACATTTTTTTAATCTGGCATAGCTATTGCTTCTTAGAGGTAACAGAAATTTAAATATTTTAGAAATAGCTCAAATAAGGCCAGAAGGAGAAAACGAGCATGGCAGTGATAAACACAAATGTTAAAGCGCTTTTTTCGCAAGCAGCTCTTCATAAAACTGAGGGAGCACAATCCAAAGCAATGGAGCAACTCTCGACTGGTAAGAGAATCAACACTGCAGGTGATGATGCTGCTGGATTAGCAATAGCCACTCGAATGACGCATCAAATAAGAAGTTTGAATCAAGCAGTAAGAAATGCAGGAGATGCAATTTCTTTGATTCAGACAGCTGAAGGGGCTACAAACGAAATTACTGACATGATGCAGCGAATGCGTGAATTAGCGGTTCAAGCAGTCAATGATACCAATGATAATGCTCAAAGAAGTTACCTTGATTTAGAATTTCAGCAATTAAAAGCAGAAATAGTTCATATAGCAAATGCTACCGAATGGAATGGATTTCCACTATTAAATGGAACCGCTGGGGCAAGAGTTGGAGAAGTTCCAGTTTATAAAACAACTTCCGCGAGTCAATTTGGAGATGTTTTTATTAATCCTACTACTCTAAGAACAGTAGCAGGAGATGACGCAGGTGAAGTTCAAACATTAACTTTTACAGGCACACCAGCCACGGGGACTATTACTGTAGCTGGAGTTGATGTCGAAATTACAGCAACAGATACTGATTCAATAGATGATTTTGTAGCAAAAATAGTTACTACAATGGAAGCTGATGCTAGATTCGATCCAGTAACATCAGGAAGAACACTTGCTAATGATTCAGGTGATTTAACAATTACTTATGCTGGGACTGATGGCGATGTAGATAATACTATTGTTGATTCAGGAGCTACTGGCGTTATATTAGGTGGAATAACAATTGATAGGGAAGCTGTTGCAAGAACAAATGAAAATTTAAATAGTGGTTCTTTTTTAAGAAGTGGAGCATTAAATTTCACTGTATCGACATTAGGTGTTGTAACAGGATCATTTCTTACTGAAAGTAATGAAACCTTTACTTTAAATGGCACAGCGGATCAAGAACAGGGCACAGTGACTTTTGTAAGTACAAATGGAGAAAATAGCAATATTTTGTCTCAAAATTTGGTATATAGTCTTCAAGATTCAACAGGCGCAGCAATTGATTTAAGTGATGATGGAACTGGAGCAGGAGGAAGAGAAGTTAGTTTGTCGGTTGCAGTAGAAGGGACAATTCAAGCACTTAGAGCTGGCGACTTAAGGATTAATGGAGTTGATATTGGTGCCTCTTTCGCAAGAGATGATTCATTATCTCCAATAAATAACGCTTCAGGTAGCGCAATTGCCAAAGCTGCTGCAATCAATAGAATGGCTGCTGCAAGTGGTTCTACTGTTGGAGAAACTCAGTCAATCACAATTACTGGCACACCTGAACCCGGCATAATAGAAATAGGAGGGGTAACAGTTCAATTAACAAATGCTGAAAGTACATCAGTTTTAGCAGCTGCAAAAATCGCAGCAGCTATGAGAGCTAGTTCTTCATTTGAATCATCAACAGGTCGTGTTGTAACTTACGCATCTGGAGGATCTACGATATTAATTGACTATCCAGTTAAAGAGCGTAATGTTCCTGCAATTGGGTTTGTTCCTGGTACAACTGGACTTACTGGAACTGTAGAGACAACACAAGAATTTTCTACAGAACGAGCAGGCACAGGAGTATATGCAAAAGTCAATGAAAATGTTTTTTCTGGTCAGGCTATGACTGCTGACTCTGTTGTAACTGGAACTGTATTTATTAATGGTTTTGCATCTCAAGATATTACAACTATTTTAAATAATACTCGAGCAACGAGAGAGAATGTTGCTAATGCAATAAATGCTATTTCAGCTCAAACAGGCGTTAAAGCTATAGATACAGGATTTGATTCAAAAGGAATTACTCTTATTGCTGCTGATGGACGTAATATTGAAGTTGCTTTTGAGACAAATTTTAATTTAGATGTATTTGGTCAAAGAACAGGCTTATTAAGAGGTGTTCATTCAGGAACGTACTCTTTAGAGTCAAAAATTCCAACACCAGTGGTCATCTCTTCTGCAACAACAGGTTCAATTGACAGAAGTGGCCTAGTTGAAGGAAATTTTACTAAAAATGAAGCTGTTTTTAACACACAAACAAGAGCCAAGGTGGATGAGCCTACAGCTCAAGTAGAGGCAGTAATTTTGGGAGGAAATGTTGGTGGAGACGATGTACACACAATTACAATTAATGGAACAACTTTTACATCCACAAATACTGCAACCCTTCAGGATTTGAGAGATGAGATAGTAACTTTAGTAAATGCTAATACTACTTTGGGAGTAACTGCTTCAGCTGGAAGGGATATAGATGAATTTTTATTAACAGCTAATACAGCTGGGACGCCATTTACTTTGTCTGTAAATTCAACAGATAATACGACATCAACAATTACAAATACTACTGTTGAAGAAAACTTAGACGCACAAACAAAGCCTTTATCAGCGAATGATTTAGTTATAAATGGTGTAAATATAAGAGCAACTACCGTTGCTGACGATACTGTATCTAATATTACTTCAGCAAGTAGTGATAGAAGTGCTAGTGCAATCGCAATTGCTGCTGCTATTAATGAATCAAGTAGCGAAACTGGAGTAAGAGCTGAGCCAAACCCTATTATAAGCAGGGGATTAACTACAACAACTGCTTTGCCAATTACTGAATCAGGAGGAACAACCTTCAATTTATTTGTAAACGGTACTACTGTTCCTATCATTTTCTTGCAGGACGAAGCTGCAGTTGATAGAAGAACAAAAGTTGTTGATGCAATAAATGCCAGAACCGGGCAGCATGGGGTGACAGCAAGTGATAATGGAGCTGGAGTCACATTGCAAACAGATGGTAGAAATTTTTCAGTCTGGTTTGATTCACACCAACAAGATCTGACTGCTGCAAGTTTTGGTCTTGATAGAGGAGGGAGTGTTGCTCAAGTTTCGAGAATTACTGTGAGCAATTCTGCAGGAAACACACAAACTACTGTTGATATTAACGGCGTAACGATAACCTCAGCTGCGGCAAATGGAGATGCAAATATTGCTTCAGCAATTGCAACTGCAATCAATACAGCTGTAAGTTCTGAACCTCCAACACTCAGAAATATAACAGCTGAGGCAACTGGAGCAGTGGTTAATATTACTTCTTCATATCCTGGATCTCCATTTACGTTATCAGGAGCTACAACAGTTGATAATAAAAATGGGCCAAATTTAGTACTTGGAACAGTTATAGAAAATAGTTATGGGAACAACGATATTACTGGTATTGTTGATGCTAACGCTACATCGACAACTGCTAAGACATTGTATAGCACAGTCAGACTGATTTCTGATCCTGCATTATTACCTAAATTACCTGCACCGGATGGTGCTCCTCCTTCTGACCAACTTGAAGAGTTAAAGGCCACAGGTAAGCCATTTAGAATTTCAGTAGGTGATAATGGTTTTGGAGACTTAGGAAATTTTGCTGATTTAGGTTTTCAAGAGGGTATATTTGGTGGACAGTCAAGCTCTGAAATGGATCCTCCAAAAGTTGGAAGATTAGCTTTTCAAGTTGGTTCCTCATCGAACCAATACATAACCATTGATTTAGCTGATTTTGGAAAAGATGGAACAATTACTGGAGATATTACTGGGGATGTAAATCTTAATATAGATGATAGAAGAGTTCGTATTAATAGTCGAGAGGGAGCATCGAGCGTGCTTTTGTTACTTGATGATGCAATGGATAAAGTAAATGCTACTCGTGCAACAATGGGTGCTGTTATTAATCGTATGGAGCATGTCATTACTAATTTGACTAACGTGTCAATGAATTTATCGGCTTCAAGAAGTCAAATTGAAGATGCTGATTATGCAAAAGCCAGTACTGAACTTGCAAAAACACAAATCATGCAGCAGGCTGCAACAGCTGTTTTAGCTCAAGCAAATACAAGTCAACAAACTGTTTTAAGGTTATTAAACGAATAATAAACTTTTTTAAAATTTATTACATTTAATTTTTATGTGACAATATACGAAGTATTTCCTGTCCCATGAGGATTGTATGAGAAAGAATGGCAAAGGTAGAACATTATTTTTTCGTTTATTAAGAATATTACTTTTTTTTACTATATTTTTATTATTTTCAGTAATAATCTTTCCAAGTTATTTTTTGCCGAAAGGCATGACTCTTCTGGATTTTTTTCAAGTATTTTTAGGAGCACTTATTCTTGCAGGTGTTTTAGCAGCAGCAGTTTTTAGAGCTTGGAATGATTTTAAAAAAAAAAATAAAAGATGACTAATAATGAAATATTTACTAATGAAGAAGTTCCTAATTGCTGGAAATGTAAGTTTTTCGCAGTTAGTTGGGACCCTAAATTCCCATATCAATGTAAATTAATGGGCTTTAAAAGTCGTTATACGCCCTCATTAGATGTTTTAAGAATTGATGGTGAAAAATGTAAAGGTTTTCAAAAAAAACCTATAATAAATTTAAATATACTTAATTCAAAAATTTAAAAATGAAAAATTTTTTTATTTTTTTTATTTTTTTTATTTCTTCAACTTTTTCAAAAGCTGATTTTTTTTCTGGCATTAAAGCATTAGAACGTGGACATTACGAGACTGCATTAAATGCATTTAAAAAGGAATCTAACAAAGGTAATCTAAGAGCTAAAAATAATTTAGGTTATCTTTATGAGCATGGTTTAGGAGTAGAGCAAAATTTTTTAAAAGCATTTTCACATTATTCATATGCTGCGCAGAAAGGATTAGCTGATGCACAATTTAATTTAGGAACTTTTTTTTATTTTGGAAAAGGTATTGAGGTTAATTACTCTCTTGCATATTCTTTTTTTAAAAAGGCGGCTAAGGTAGGTTTGTCTGAAGCTGAATATATGTTAGGAGAGTCTTATAGAAAGGGAACAGGGGTAAAAAGAGATTCTACTTCGGCGTTATCTTGGTATTTAAAAGCAGCTAAAAAAGGAAATTCTGACGCTCAGTTAATGTCTTCGGTGTTATATCTATCTGGTGAAGCTTGGCGAAAAGAACTTGTAAAATCTTTTATATGGGCAGAAATAGCTCTTCAAAATGGTAATGAAGAAGCATCAAAAATAATTAAAAAGTTAGAAAAGAAAATATCAAAAGAAGATAGATTTAAGGCTTCAAGGGATGCTTTAAGATGCATTAAAAGCAAATATAAAAATTGTCCTTATTAAATAGCTAAAAGATGGTGTCGATTTTTCCTACTATTTTCATGAGGTTGTTTATTTCCCCTAACGGCAAGCCTATGCCGTTTTGACATATCCTTATAAGACATTGTTTTTATTAAATAAATTTTCTGGCATGCCCTTTGCTAAAGAATAGAACATTAATAGTTTTTAATAGGTATATGTCGTGACAATTAATAAAGAAAACTCTCATCCTGCTTTATGGTTAGATCCATATTCTTCTGTCGGTAATTCTGAACGTGACCATTTATCAGAAGCTGGATTACAGCTATTGCCAGTTTCGACTTTGGATGATTTGAAACAGGGATTAGCAAAGGCTCGTTTAGTCGTAATTCGTCTTGTAAGTGACATTAGTCTTTTAAAAGAAGTAAAAAAACTTACTCAGTCTTTTGGTCATGCAGTTCCAGTTCTATGTAGGGTAGAAGAACAAAGTTTTAAAATGGGAATAGATGCTATGCGCCATGGGGCTTATCATGTGTTAGGAGCTAATGATTGGAATGTCTCAAGTTGGCGAGATGCACTCTCTCTAGCCCCAAAAAGAAATGATTTAGTAAAGAATAAATCTCATACTTTTATTTTTGTCGACCCTAAAAGTCAACATTTATTAGAACTAGCAAGAAGAGTTGCAAGAACGCAAGTTTCAGCTTTAGTTGTTGGGCCAACAGGTGCAGGTAAAGAGGTACTAGCTAGAGTTTTACATGATGCATCTCCTCGTTCTTCGTCTCCGTTTGTTGCAATGAATTGTGCTGCACTACCTGAACATTTAATTGAAGATCTGCTCTTCGGTCACGAAAAAGGTGCTTTTACTGGAGCTCATAAAGAGCATAAAGGTCTTTTTGAACAAGCTGATGGAGGAACAATTTTTTTAGATGAAATTGCAGAAATGCCTTATCACATGCAAACAAAATTGTTAAGAGTTTTGCAGGAAAGAAAAATTACTAGGCTTGGAGGGCAACTTTCAATTGATTTAGATGTGAGACTTGTTGCAGCTACAAATAAAGACTTAAGAGAAGCTATTTCCAATAGAGAATTTCGTGAAGATTTATATTTCAGAATCAGTGCTTTTAAATTGTCAGTTCCAGCATTAAAAGATCGACCAAAAGATATCTTGCCTTTAGCAAGTCAATTCATGGAAATTTATGGTCCAAAGGAGAAAAAGATCCAATTTTGTCCTTTGGCACTTAATCTTCTAGAAAATTATTCATGGCCTGGAAATGTAAGAGAATTACAGAATGTGATTCAAAGAGCATTAGTTTTATTTAATGGAGATATGATTTTAGAATCAGATTTAATTTTTGATCATTTAGAAGGTGATATTAATTTAAATTCAGAAAATAAACTAAACCCTATATTATCTTTGGACGACGAGTATACAAACTCTGTTAACCAAAAGAATTCTGGAGCACTATCTTCAGCTGTAAAAAATAGTGAATATAAAGCCATTATGACTGCAATCAACTCTAGTAAAAATAGATCTGAAGCAGCAAAAAAATTAGGTATTAGTCCGAGATCTCTGAGATATAAAATGGCACAAATTAGACAAAGAGATTCTTTATCTGTATCTACAATTTAGAATTAAGGAGAAAAAAATGAACAGTAGTGTTACTAGTCAAGCAAATATTCAATCAATGTTAGAGGCGATGCATCAATATCAAATTGAATCAACTGGTAAAGCAATTCCAAAAGTTTTAACTACTCCTGTTCCAGATATTAATAAACCAAGTTTTGGTGATGCAATGAAAACAGCAGTTGTCAAAACAAATGAGATTCAGATGTATGCGGGTAAATTGAAAGATGCATATGATCGAGGAGAGGATGTGCCTTTAACAGATGTTGTTCTTGCAATGCAAAAATCATCACTTTCGTTTGAAGCAACTCTTCAAATAAGAAATAAAGTTTTGCGAGCTTATGAAGATATTTTGAATATGCCCATTTAATTTTTTTGACAAAGTTTTTGAGAGACAAATATGGCTGAAGCTGCAATGGATGGTGGTGTTCCACCAAAAAATCCTCCAAGCTCAAATTTAGGAGAAGGAAATTCGGAGCCTGAAAATTTTCCAGTCGCCGGAGTTCCTGATTCAAAATCTGAGAGTTCTAACCTACCAAAAAATATAAGTTCTGTATCAACAGGAATGGGTATTTTTACAGATTGGTTTAATGATATGTTAAAAAAACCATCAGTTAAAAGGGCTCTTCCAGCCATCATAATAATGTTTCTACTTTTGTTAGCGGCAGCCATTCTTCAGTTTTCGCAAACAACTCCATATAGAACAATAATGCCAGGCATGACCGAAAATGATAAACAGGCAGCAATTGAAGCTTTAAAAGCCGGTGGATTTAGTCCTAAAATTGACTCTACTAGTGGACAAATAACTGTTCCAGAGTCTCGCTACCATGAGTCAAGAATTTTTCTTGCAGGACAGGGTATTCCCAAGGAGGCTCAACCACTTGGAATGGAGTCTCTTAAAGATCAATCTTCAATGACAACAAGTCAATTTATGGAACAAGTTCAGTATAACAGTGCAATAGAGCAAGAACTTGCAAGAACTATTATGCAAATTTCTACAATTAAGGAAGCCAGGGTTCACTTGGCTCTTCCAAAACAAAGTGTTTTTGTTAGAGAAAGAGCAACACCTAAAGCATCTGTTGTTGTTACTCCACACTCTGGAAGAGGCGTGGCAACTCCTCAAGTAAAAGCGATTGTTCATTTAGTATCTTCAAGTGTTCCTTACTTAACACCTGAAAACGTTTCAGTTGTAGACGATTTAGGAAATTTAATGACAACTGAAAATATTGTTGATTTGACAATGGGTTTAACTGTAGCTCAAATGGCACATAAACAAAGAACGGAAGAAAATTATAGACAAAGAGTTACAGAATTACTTGCTCCTGTTGTAGGAAATAATGCTGTTAGAGCAGAGGTGAATCTTACCTTGAACTATACAACTGTTGAGACAACTACAGAAGATTTTGATAACAATGATAAAGGAGTAAAACCAAGATCAGAGGCACTTACTACTGAAAGAAAATATAAAATTGACCCAGAAGGGATTCCAGGTGCACTTGCTAACGCACCACCACCAGATGCTGATTTGACAACAGATACAAATGTAAATGAAACATCACCAGTTAATAACGAAATTGTAACCACTAAAGCTACAAGAAATTTTGAAATAGATAGAACCGTTCGAACTGTAAAGAATCCTATGGGTTCAATCGAAAGAGTAAGTGTAGCGGTAGTAGTTGCTGAACGTCAGGCACCACCGCCAGCTGACGGAGCAGGTTTTGCTCCAGGGGCAATAACAACTATTCCTTACACTGATGAAGAGTTAGATAGAATGTTGCAATTAGTTAGAAGTGCAGTTGGGTTTAATGAAGCAAGAGGTGATATTGTAACTGTTGCTCCAGCTAGATTCGAATCACTTGCGGCTGCACCTCCAATACCATGGTACTCCAACACAGACATTCAAAATTTTATTAAAATTGGAATTGCTGCTTTAGTTATGATAGTTTTTCTTCTTGCAGTCGTTAGACCTATGGTTAAAGGTCCAACTATTAATCAAATTATGCCACCTGATGGTCCAAGTGAGGAGGATGTTAAAGCTGCTGAAGCATTAAGAACTGTTGAAATAACTAAAGCTGTTGAGGAGGCAAAGGCAGCTGAAGTAGAGAGAATGACAGAGGAAATAAAGGAAGCTGAAGTAGCAAAACAAAAGGCAGAAGAGGAAGAGGAAGAAGCAAGAGCCTTAGAGGAAGCTGAACTTGCCGCTCAAAAAGCTGAAGAAGAAGATGAAGAGGAAGTTGATGAAGAATCAATTGAAGAAATGAAAGAGCAAATGAAAGCAATGAAGCCTAAAAAACCAACTTTTTCAGCTGATATGCTTGACACTGCAAACAGTTATGATGATAAGGTAGCTTTAATTAGAATGCTTGTTTCTCAAGAATCCGGAAGAGTTGCAATGGTTCTTAAAAATATGGTGAAAGAATAAATTTTAAATTATATTAATTAATAGGAAGTTTTATGTCTCAACAAAAAAAAATTTCAGAAACTATAGTTGATAAGAAAGATACTATCTCTAAAACTATGACTAAAGCAAAAGCAGATGAAATTGAAAAGCTTAGATCTATTTCTAAGCAAAAATTATTACCAAAAGAAAAAGTATCAGGAACATCAGAAAAAAATAAGTCTCAATTAAAGCAAAAATCTTCATTTGATAAACAAGAAAAAGTAGTACCTAAAAATTCTGATCTAAATGAAAATCAAGACGCTGCTAACAGTCTAAAGGCAATGAAGAAAAAATTAAAGCAACAGTCAAAAGATCATATTCCAGATTCTCTTGTTGATGGAGCAAAAAGTTATGACGATAAATTAATGCTTGTAAAATTGTTATCAGAAAAAGAAAGTAATAGAGTAGTTTTAATGGTAAAAAATATGTTGAAATCAAGTTCATCAGACGATGATAAAAAACTTTAGTAATTAATCTATGAGGTTAAAATGGCAGAAAACGTTATGGAGCAAAGTACTGCGCCAGTTAAAATGAGTGATGCGCTTAAAAAAGAATTAAGTGAATTGACAAATACGCAGAGAGCGGCAGTTTTAATGTTGCTTTTAGGAGAGGATCTGGCCTCTAATATTATAAGCTATCTAGACCCCAAAGAAGTTCAAGATTTAGGTTTGGCAATGGTTTCTGTAGCTGATTTATCTCAAGAGGCAGTAAATCACGTTTTAGATACTTTTGTTGAAACTTTAAAAAAACAAACAAGCTTATCTTTAGGAACTGTTGATTTTGTTGAAACAGTTTTAAAAAGAGCTCTTGGTCCAGATAAAGCTGCTTCAGTTTTGACAAGAATAATGCCAAATCGAGCAAGCAGAGGCTTAGAAATACTTCAGTGGATGGATTCACGTTCAATTGCTGAAATGATAAGTGAAGAACATCCTCAAGTTATAGCTATTATTTTATCTGTTGTTGAGTCGAACATAGCAGCTGAAGTTTTATCTTTTCTACCCGAAGACATCCGACCAGAAGTTGTTCAAAGAGTTGCAAGTTTAGATCAAATACAACCTTCTGCAATGGAAGAACTAGAGACAATTATGAAAAAGCAGTTTTCTAGCACTGCATCTTCATCATCATCAACAATGGGTGGAGTTAAGGCTGCAGCAAAAATTATGAATTTCACAAAAGTTGAATTAGAAGGACCCATATTGCAGGGCGTGGGACAAATTGATGAGGACTTAGCTTTACAAATACAAGACAATATGTTTGCATTTGATAACTTAGCTGCAGTGGATAATAGGGGAGTTCAGGCTCTAATGAGAGCAGTAGAGCCAGATCAGTTAATGGTTGCACTGAAAGGGGCATCAGAATCAGTAAGAGATAAATTCTTGAGTAATATGTCAACAAGGGCTCGAGGAATGTTTATGGATGACATGGAAGCAAAAGGACCTTTGAGATTGACTGAAGTAGAAGATGCGCAAAAAAAAGTGATGCGTATGGCAAGAAAACTATCAGAGCAAGGGGAATTGATATTGGGAGGAGGAGCGGATTTTGTCTAATTCAAAAAACGCTGATAAAAATAGTGATTGGGTTCCAAATAATGCATATGACCCAGTAGTAAACCCCTTTTTGACTCAAAATCTTTATGAAAAGAATAAACATAATTTCTTAGAAAATTCAGAAGAGAAAATTAATACAGCTTATCAACCTGATCCAAAATATGATCAGGAATTGAAAGATGAGTTAAATGAATTCAATATTGATGATATTAAATCTGAGGAAACGAGGATTGAGAATGAAAAAAGTTCAAAATCGGAGTTTGAGCTCGAAAATAACATTAAAAATTTAAATGAAGAAACTTCTATAAATAAGTTGGAAAATAAAGAAAATGAGCTTTATGATGAACATTTAAAAGAAAATTTAATTGAATCTGAGAGTTTAAATGAACCAAACTCATTAGAAGATATAAAAAGTTTACCAGAGGAAAATAAAAGTTTAACAGAACAAGATATATTAGAACCGATTGATATTTGTTCTGAAAAAAATTCAGATTTTAGTATTTTTGACCAAATTACTGAAATATCTCATGAAATAATAAATCAAACTGAACAAAAAATATTAGAAAACTCCGTAATTCAAAACATTAATGAAGATTCACCTCATAGCGAAAATAAAAATCAGAAAGAAGATTTACAGGATAAAGTTTCTGATGAAGAATTAGAGAGATTAATTGACTCAGTTAGAGAAGAAGAAAAAATAAAGTCATGGCAAGAGGGCTTTGAAGCAGGAATAGAAAAAAATAAGTCTGAAAACTCAAAAAAATTTGATATTGAATTAAAAAAAATTAGATCTTTACAAAAAAAAATAAAAAGTTTTTCCTCTGATCCAAAAGCTTTGTTTGAGCCATTAAAAAAATTGTCCCTTCATATTGCTGAGCAATTGATAAGAGGCGAACTTTCAAATTCAGGAAAGGCTGTTTCTAATTTGGTAGAAAACTCATTAAAGGAATTATCGTTATCAGATGAAAAATCAGTAGTTATAAATTTACATCCTGAAGATTTAGAACAATATCGCTCTTATGAAAATGAACTCGGTAGTAATTTGATTTTCAGGCAAGATTCAAAACTTTCTAGGGGAAGTGTAAAAATAACTTTAGATGGAAGTAAAATTGAAGACTATATTGAAAATAGAATTGAAGAATTAAAAAGTTCACTTGAAATTGCACCATCAATTAATTGGAACACAACAGGGTCTGTTTCCATGTCAAGCAGATTAGCTAATAAAAAGGAAAATGAGGATATTCAAGATGTAGAGTTTGACTCTAATTTAAATAAAAATAAATCTGAAGAGTCAAATAATGATTTAAAAGAAGAATTAGAAGAAAATCATGATTGATTACACTAATGTAATAGATCATCTTATTTCAAAATCAAAAAATCTACCAGTTTCAAGATCGGGAACTTTGATAAGATTAATTGGAATGACCCTCGAGGCAAAAGGAATTATGGCGCCATTAGGTGCTGTATGCGAAGTTGATGGAAACAATGGTAATAAATTAATTGCTGAAGTTGTAGGATTTAATAATAAAACCTTGTTTTTAATGCCCTTTTCAGATGCTTCTGGAATTGGCCCAGGAGCAAATGTCAGATTGATAAGCGCTTCATCAAAAGCTAATCTCGGAGAAGAATTATTAGGAAGAGTTATTGATGCATTAGGACATCCTTTAGACGGTAAACCAAGTCCTAAATGTCCAGATCATCTTTCTTTAATGGGAAGTCCTTTAAATCCAATGGAAAGAGGTCCTATTAACCAGGTTTTAGATGTTGGAGTTAAAGCCATAAATGGATTATTGACAATGGGAAGAGGTCAAAGAATCGGGTTGATTGCTGGATCAGGTGTAGGTAAAAGCGTTTTACTAGGAATGTTAACTAGGTTTACAAAAGCAGATGTTGTTGTTATTGGATTAATTGGAGAGAGAGGAAGAGAAGTTCAAACATTTATTAATGATGTTTTAGGTCCTGAAGGAAGAGCTAAATCAGTCGTTATTGCTGCTCCTGCAAACATATCTCCAGTTCTAAGGTTAAAAGCTACTTATTTAACTCATTTGATATCTGAATACTTTCGTGATAAAGGTAAAAACGTGTTGATGCTGTTGGATAGTATAACGCGAGTAGCTCATGCGCAAAGGGAGATAGGCCTAGCAATCGGGGAACCACCTACTTCAAAGGGATATCCGCCTTCAGTATTTGCTTTATTACCAAATTTGATTGAAAGGACAGGAGTTGGGAAAAACGGCTATGGTGCAATTACATCAATTTATACTGTTTTAGCTGAAGGTGATGATACCCAAGATCCAATTGTTGATATAGCAAGGGCATCTCTGGATGGTCAAGTAATGTTATCAAGAAAACTAGCAGATTCTGCTCATTATCCTGCAATTGATCTTAATGGATCTATTTCTAGATTAATGCAAGATTTATTGAGCGAAGAGGATCTTAAAAAAGCAAATAAAATTAGAAGATTATGGGCTCTTTATCAAGAAAATTATGATTTGATCTCAGTCGGAGCTTATGAGGCAGGAACAAACTTAGAACTTGATTTCGCTATTTCTATGAGGGAAAAACTTGAGCAATTTCTGCGGCAAGGTATTAATGAAGAGGTTGATATTAAAAAAAGTTTAGAATTAATGAATCAGTTTGATCAAAAGAAATGAAAAATACTTGGAAAGTTCTATTAAAAAAGGCAGAAGCTAAGGTAAGCGAAGCCCAAGCAAATTTTGTCAAAGAACTAACAAAAATGAATCAATTAAAAAGAAGTATTTTGCATATTGAAAAACTAAAAGCTGATTATTTAAAGAAGTATAAAAATACTACAAAGAAAGCCCATAATATATCTGATGATATAGGCTTCAGGAATTTTTTAGAGCATTTAGAAAGCTTAAAGAAGCGTACTGACTTACAAATCGAAGAAGTAAAAAAAAGTCTTGAAAAAGCTATTCAAAATAAAAAAATAGCAATAATTGAGCAAACTAAAATGGAGGTAATGATAAAAAGAGATTTAGATATAGAAAAAAAAATTAAAAACAAGTTTGAACAAAATATCACTGACGAAATAAATATTTTAAAATTTAATTCAAAATAATATTAAATTGAAAAGCTTTCAGACTAAGTTACCTATTCTTTTCTATGTTTAACTCTTGAAGAATTAATGTAGCAATTTCTTCAATTGATTTTACTGTTGTTGAAACCCACCTAGTTCCTTCTCGTTTCATCATCATTTCAGCTTCATTTACTTCGTATCTGCAATTTTCAATTGAGGCATACTTACTTCCTGGCCTTCTTTGATTTCTTACCTCAGTTAATCGATCAGGAGCAATTGATAAACCAAAGATTTTATTCTTATGAGAATTTAAGCATGAAGGTAATTCTCCTCTTTCGAAATCTTCTGGAATAAGTGGGTAATTTGCAGCCTTTATGCCAAACTGCATTGCTAAATATAAGCTTGTTGGAGTCTTACCAGATCTTGAAACACCAACTAATATAACATCTGCAGAATCTAAATTTTTATTTGATTGTCCATCGTCATGAGCCATTGTAAAGTTAATTGCCTCAATTCTACTGTTATAGTTAGCTGAATTTGATATGTTGTGGTTTCTGCCAATAGTATGCGTAGACTTCATACCTAATTCATTTTCTAAAGGCTCTACAAATGTATGAATTAGATCTAGGTGTAATGCATTTGCTTTTCTTAGGATTTTTGATAGATTAGACTTAACAAGAGTTGATAAAACTACAGGTCTTAATTTTGATTCAATTGAATGGTTATTTATTTTAGTTACAACATCATTTACTTTATTTTCAGTATCAATAAATGGCAAACGAATTTTTGTGAAATTTGCATTAAATTGAACAATAAGAGATTGTCCAACAGTTTCTGCAGTTATTCCAGTACCATCAGAAACAAAAAATATAGTTCTTACCTCTTTATTAATATTTTTCATGATAATCTTTTAATAAAATACATTAAGTTACATTTAATATAAATTATAAGTTATTAATTTTTTTTTCTAAAGTTTAGTTAAATTTTGACGAATAAATATCCATATAGTACTAAAGTAATTTGATAATTCATCTGTTAATTTAAAGTAAATTATTTAAAATTGAGGTATAAAACTTGCTTCAATAAGAAAAAAAAGAAGCAATATAAAATGTAAATGATGTAAATTTATTTTATTTTTTCTTATATTAATGATACTTTAGTTTAAGAGAAAATCATAAGTTCAACTCGAAATTTTTTTAATTTGATGTTTATTAGTGAATTTAAATGAGTACAACACTTGACTTAGGTGACCTTGGAACTTTCGATTTTGCTGCTCTTGACACAAGTGACATTGTTACTTTCAGCACTACGATGGATTTCATCGATAAAATTGAAGCAAGTGATTTGTATGTTTTTGAAAGCACGCAAATTTCAGCTTTAACAACTGATGAAATTCCATTTTTCAATGAAGAAAAAATTAGGGAATTAACTACTGAACAATTTTCCTATTTAACTACTCAACAAGTTGTTGCGTTAACAACAGAGCAATTTGGATGGCTTTATACAAATCAGTTTGATACTTTTGGAAGTGAACAACTTGCTGTAATTACAACTGATCAAATTCAAGGTATTACGACAGAGCAAATCGCTCTTCTATCAACAGATGATATAACGACTTTAACAAATGATCAAATTTCAGTATTAGTTGCAGGTGAAGATGAAGAAAGAAATCAAATTCGAAGTTTTGCAACTAGTCAGGTTCAAGCATTATTAACTGAACAAATAGGATCATTAAGAACAGATCAATTAGCAGCATTTACCACAGAACAAATCAAGTATCTTGAAACTGAAGATATTACTATATTGTCAACAAATCAAATTAATTCAATTACTACTGAGCAAATTGAATATTTTAAAACTAATCAAATTGCCGCATTGACAACTCTACAGTTAGTTAACTTTACTACTGATCAAATATTTGCATTACCAACTCAAAAAATCTATGCTCTAGAGACTGATGATTTACAAGTTTTATCTAATACTCAACTTACTACATTTACTACTGAACACTTAATTACTTTTGCAACATCTCAAATTAAAGAATTAACAACTTATCAATTTTCTAATTTAACAACTGAACAAGTTCAATCAATAACTACATACCAAATTACATCTATTGAAACTAACGACATTCAAGCACTAAAAACAGAGCAGTTAGTGTCATTAACAACCGAACAGTTAAGTTTTTTGGGAACAGATCAAATAAAGAGTTTATCAGTGTCACAAATTTCGGCTTTAATTGACGGTGATGATGAAGAAAGAAATCAGATTAAAGCTTTAACAACAAAACAAATTGTAAGTATAGAAACAATCGATATTCAAGCATTTCAATTTTCACAATTTGTCTCTTTTACAACAGATCAAGTAAGTAATTTTTTACCAAAACAAATTGAGAGTTTAACCACTCATCAAATTAAAAATTTTCTTACAGAGCAAGTTAGTTCATTTAGTAAATCTCAATTAGCAGAATTGACGACTAATCAGATTGAGGCTCTTAGAACTGATCAAATTCAATTAATTACAACAGATAAAATTTCTGGAATAGAAACAAATGATTTACAAGTTTTGTCAACTAGACAGTTGACAAGTATTTTTGCTGGTGATGATTTCGAAAGAAACCAATTTAGAGCATTGTCAACTAATCAAATAGCTGCATTAACAACATCTCAAATTAAATTTCTTACAACTGCGCAAATAGTTTCAATAACAACTCATCAAATCGCATTTATTGAAACTTTAGATATTCAAGCATTTTCAACAGAGCAACTTGCTGCTTTTGGAGAATGGGATGAAAATCAGGATCAAATTAGTTATTTAACAACCAATCAAGTAGTTGGTATAACAACTAATCAAATTGTTAATCTTTCAACAGAGCAATTAAATAATTTTAAAACTAACCAAATAATTAGTTTAACTACTAATCAAATAGCTGCGTTATCAACAACACAAGTTCAATCTTTATCAACTGAACAATTTTCTATAATTGAAACGTCAGATATTTCCAAGTTGACAACAATACAAATACAGGCTTTATCAACTGAACAAGTTTTTTCTTTATCAACAGATCAAATTGTAAGTTTAATTACTTCTCAGATTCCAAGTTTAACAACTGATCAAATTGGTTCTTTAAGTACAAATCAAGTAGTTGGTTTGACAACAAGACAAATTTCAACTTTATCAACACTTCAAGTACAGGCCATCACCACTGAGCAATTAGCTAGTGTTGACAAAAATGATATGTTGGCATGGACAACACTTCAGCTTGTTACTTTAACAACAGAGCAAATTAGTGCTCTATTAACAAAGCAAATTTTTAATTTAACTACAGGACAAATACCTAGTTTAACAACAGAACAAATAAATTCATTAACAACTGAACAACTAATTTCTGTTGAGACTAATGATTTAGCATATTTTAAAACTGCGCAAATATCTTCTTTATCAACTGATCAGATTAATTCTTTACTAACTGAGCAAATTGTTGCATTAGAAACTAACCAAATTGCAGATTTAACAACAAGGCAATTTAGTTCTTTAACTACCGATCAAATGGTTTCGTTTCAAACATTAGATATTCCTGTCATTAAGACACAACAGTTAATTTCTCTTAATACTGAGCAGGTCTCATCGTTGACAACTGAACAAATTATTAACCTTGAAACAAGTCAAGTTTCTAATTTAACAACTGAACAGGTAAGTTTTTTTACAACTGATCAAATTATCAGTTTTACTACAGTTCAAATACCTAGTTTTTTTACTATTCAGTTGATATCTTTAACAACTGAACAGATACAAAACTTGACTACTAGTCAGGTAAATAGTCTTCTAACAGATCAGTTACAAGGCTTTAGTACTGAACAATTAATAGCATTTGATACTTCTGGCTTTTCATCATGGTCAACAGATAAAATACAATCTTTATCAACGCAACAAATAAATCAGTTATCAACTGAACAACTTATAGGGTTTTCTACAAAACAAATTTATAGTTTAACTACTCTTCAAATTCCATCTTTATCCACAGAACAATTACAGTCAATTACGACTGAACAAATTTCTGCGATTGAAACTAGAGATTTGATTTCCTTAACAACTGAGCAAATTGCTGCTTTTGGTACATTTGAAGAAAATACTGAGCAAATTATAAATTTAAGCACTAATCAAATTAAAAGTTTTTTGCCAAGTCAATTTAAAGCCTTTTCTACTGAACAAATAGCGTCAATTGAAACATCTGACTTACAATTTTTAAGAACTGCTCAGCTAACAAATTTAAGAACAGACCAAATTTCTTCTTTTACTACCAATCAAGTTGCTAGTTTAACAACTCTTCAAGTTCGAGCTTTAACCTCAAACCAATTGGGGTTTTTAACAACTGAGCAAATTTCGTCTTTGGAAACCAGTGACCTGACAAGTCTATCTACATATCAGTTTTCAATTTTTAATACTGAACAAATTAGTTCTTTAACAACGGAACAAGTTGAACAAATTACAAAATCACAAGTTAAATCTTTAAAAACTGATCAGTTGGTTTCTTTATTAACTGAACAAGTTGTGGTTGTTGATACAAATAATATTCAAGCATTATCTACAGATCAATTAATTTCACTTTTTACAGATCAAATTAGCTCATTGACAACTCACCAGATTAGAGAAATTACAACTGATCAAATTAGTAGTTTGAAATCTTCTCAAATAAAATCTCTAACAACAGAGCAATTTGTTCAAATTGAAACAAAAGATCTTCAAGCACTTAAACCTGTTCAGTTTAAAAATCTTACAACAGAACAAATTGTTTCTATTACAACAACTCAGTTTAATATTCTTACAACTGGTCAAATAAGGAATATTACACCAGAACAACTGCCTTATTTAGTTACAGAAAATTTATCAGCTGTTAAAAAACTTGATTTAAGATCTTTCGATAGTTTGCAATTACAGTCGCTAACTACTGAACAAGTTTTTTATTTAACAACACATCAAGTTGAATTCTTAACATCAAGACAAGCTGGAGATATGTTGACAGGTCAAATAGCTTCATTGTCAACTGATCAAATTGAAGCTTTAGAAACTGATGGATTAGTAACTTGGTCTAACTCTCAAGTAAAAAGTTTAACTACTGACCAAATATCAGCACTATCTACTTTTCAAGTAGATAATATCAAAACAAATCAAATAAGTTTTCTAACAACAGAGCAAGTTCAGGGAATAGATACTTTTGATATCAAATTTTTATCGTCAAATCAAATACATGCATTTAGTGGTAATCAATTTAGTAATTTAACACCTGAGCAGCTGAATAGTTTAGAAACTATTCAGCTAAAGTCAATTAATTCAATGCAAGCTCGTTCATTAACACCTGAACAGCTAGAAGAATTACAAACAAATCAAATAGTTAATTTGACTACTCAGCATTTTAAAAATTTCACAAGAAATCAATTAGGATCAATTTCTCCTGAAAAAATTGAATTTATACAAACAGAGGATATTCAAGCAATAAAAACTGCAAACTTAGTTGCTTTTAATAATGAAGATAAAATTAGAAGTTTGCAAACAAACCAAATTAGAGGATTATCTACTGTTCAAGTAAGAGCTCTTACTAATAATCAGCTTGAACTTTTAAGCATAGAGCAAGTATCAGCAATAGAATCAGCTGACATAAAAGCTTTGAAAACCTCTCAAATAGACGCATTAAGTACAGAGCAATTTGGTTCAATTAATACAATTCAAGTACAAAACTTATCAACTTTTCAATTAAAATTTCTATCAACAGATAATCTTTCATCTCTTTTAACAACTCAGATTAGTACCTTAGGAACAAATCAGCTATCTGTATTAAAAAATTCACAGATTAAGTCAATGACCACAGAACAAATTGCTGGTCTAGTTACTAATCAATTTAAAGGATTATCTACAAATCAAATAAGATCTTTAAGTAAAGAACAACTTGAATCAATTGAAACTGAAGATATATCCTATTTAACAACATCCCAAATCCGTTCTTTATCTAACACTCAGGTTAGTAATTTAACAACTGAACAAATTGTTGAATTAACAACCAATCAAGTTAGAAATTTAAAAACATCTCAAATCCAAGTACTTCATGATGACCAAATGATGGCTTTTGAAACAGAAGATACTGCAGCTTTGAAACCATCTCAAATTAGTGCAATTACTTTAGACAATATGGAAAAATTGTCTACATCACAAATTGCTGCCCTAACAACAAAGCAATTTGATGCTGTTTCTACAAAACAGCTCCAAGCTCTTGAAACTAATCAATTAGCTGCTATACCAGTTATTAATGCACCTTCTTTAGCAACAAAACAACTAGCTTCATTATCTACGGATCAGATTAGTGGTTTAGCAACAGTTCAAATTGTAGGATTAAAAAATAGACAATTGAGAAGTTTAACAACTGATCAAATAATGTCATTAACAACTAGTCAAATTCAAAGTTTGAATCCTTCTCAAACAAAAAGTCTTACAACAGAACAATTATCTATTCTTACAACTGATCAAGTGCAAGCTATAGAGACAAAAGATGCAAGAGTTTTAACAATTAAACAAATTAAAACTTTTGATGATAATCAAATATCTTCTTTGACAACTGATCAAATTAAATCTTTATTAGTATCGCAAGTTAGAAATTTAACAACTGATCAAATAAACTCATTTACTGCTGAACAAATACCTGGATTTGAAAAAAATGATATTAGATCTTGGTCAACTAGCAAAATTAATGTCTTAAAACCTGAACAAATTGAATCTTTAAATACGAAACAAGTATTAGCTTTAAAAAACAGTCAAATCAAAAATTTGACAACTAAACAAATTCTTTCGTTCACAACTGACCAAATTAAGGCTCTTTCATATGGGCAAAATAGATCTTTGACGACTGAGCATGTTAAAACTTTGACAACAGATCAAATAGCCTCGATTCAAACAAGAGATCTTCAGGCATGGTCTAAGTCTCAAATATCCTCAATGTCAACAGAACAAATTTCTGCTTTAATAACAGAGCAAATTGAAAGATTAAAAATTGTGCAAGTTCAATATATTCAAACTGATCAGATTGAATCTTTAAGAACAGACCAAGTAGCTTCTATAGAGACGAAAGACCTTAATAGAATGTTAACTTCACAGATAAGTGCTCTTACAATTGATCATATTGATGCACTAACCAAAGATCAAATAAAAAGCTTAAGACCCAAGCAAATATCTACATTATCAGAAGACCAGGTAATGATGTTTGATACTTTGGATATTAGTTTACTTAATGACAGGCAACTTGCAGCTTTATCTTTAAATCAGTTATCAGATGAACAACTGACAAATTTATATACAAATCAAATTCAAGGTTTAAGTTTTAATCAAATAAGGTCTTTAACAGAGGATCAAATCATATCTTTATCAACTGATAGCATAGGTGCTTTTAGTAAAAATCAAATACGCTATTTTACTCCTGAACAAATACAATTTTTTGATGATATTGGGGTTGGCGCTCTTCAATACAACCAAATTCGATCTTTGACAAACCCGCAAGTTAATTCATTGACACCTGATCAATTAATAAGTTTAGCTACTGATCAAATTTCATGGTTTAGAACTAGCCAAACTAAAAGTCTAACCTCTGATCAAATTAAAACTTTTGATGAAGATCAAGTAAAAGCATTTAAAACTGCAGTTATTAGCTCATTAAAGACTTCTCAAGTTAATCAATTAACAACTGATCAAATTTCTGCTTTAACAACAAAACAAGTTAAATCCTTTAAACCTTTTCAATTAAACTCTTTGAAAACTGATGCAATTCAATCAATTGAAACAGAAGATTTACTTACTTTGAATGTAAGACAAATTCAAGGTTTTGGAACTAATCAAATAGAAACTTTGACAAATGATCAAATAATAAATATTTCATCAAAACAAATAAGATTTTTAACTGTAAGTCAAGTAAAGGCTTTAACACCTGATCAACTTTCTTTTTTATCAAATAATCAGGTTGATGCTTTAACACCCTCACAATTAAAAGGATTAATGGCTGAGCAAATATCAACAATCATTGATTCATTGACAACAAAGAAAATTCCGCTCTTAACTACTTCGCAAATTGAATTAATAGACCCTTTTGATTTAGACGGATTAAGTTTAGAGCATCTAAAAAGTATCTCTCCTCTACAATTTAAATTTTTAAGTGACTCTCAACTAGCAACAATTGATCCTCAGGAGATAATTTCTTTAAAAACTAGTCAGATATCTTCAATAACAGATTTGCAAATTAGTTCACTATCAAATGAACAAATTATTGCATTATCTGATGAACAACTAGAGAATTTAAATACTAAGCAAATAAGTGGGCTAACAGATGATCACATTTCAGCACTTACAACAAATGATTTTATTTCATTAAAAGGTTCTCAAATAAAAGGAATAAGGCCCGATCAAATTCAGTATATTGAAACTAACGATTTAATTGAGTTTTCTACAAAACAAATTAATTCTCTGACAACTTTGCAAGTTGAAGCTTTAACAATGGAACAGTTAAGTTTTATGAAAACTACTCAATATAAAGGGTTTTCTCCAAAGCAAGTATCAAGTTTTAATTTATCTCAAGTAGATAATCTTGGTACGTCTGCATTAGTGACTTTTTCAAAAAAACAGCTTCAAGCACTAACAAATGATCAAATAAGAGTTTTATCTGAGGACAAAATAAAGCTTTTTCCAAATTCTTCAGTTTCATTTTTAACTAATCAACAAATTAAAGCGTTAAGACCAACTCAAGTTTCTACTTTAACAACAAATCAATTTGCAGTTTTTAAGCCATCTCAGGTTGAATTATTAAGTGCAGATCAAGTAATAGATCTACAAATTGAAAATCTTCAGTTTCTTGCTACTTCGCAATTATCAGCCTTCGCCCCTGATAGTTTAAGCGAACTAAGTCCGGAAAAATTAATTTTTCTAAGTACATCTCAATTTTCAGCATTTTCAAGAAAACAAATTAAAAAATTTAGTCCAGATCAACTTGAAGCAATGACAACTGATCAGTTTGTTGCACTAACTACAATACAAATTAATTCATTGAACACAGAAAATATTACATTTATTGAAACAAATGATGTTGCAGCATTTTCAACTTTACAAATAATGTCCCTTTCAAAAGACCAAGTAAATAGTTTTTCATTAGATCAGATTGAGGCATTAACTACAAATCAAATCTCGAGTCTTAAGAAAAATCAAATTCAATCATTGTCACTAGAACAACTAAATGTTTTTAACGATGAAAATTTTAGATCTTTGAAAACTCAGCAAATAACTGCGATAAGTGACTCTCAATTAAAAGAGTTCACAAAAAAACAGTTTGAGGTAATGACAACTTTGCAATTCCAAGCGTTAACCCCAAGTCAAATTAGATCTTTGACAAATGATCAAATTCAAAATTTACCAGTTGAAAAGCTTAGTAGTTTTACCACAAGACAGATAAGATCACTAAGACCTGACCAGATAAGTTCAATTACCTTCACTGATATTTATGCATTAGATTCTTCGCAATTAAGATCTTTAACTCGATCTCAAATTAGAGCATTTAGTCAAAATCAAATTGAGCAAATGCATATTGAGCAAATTAGTTCTTTTGCCCCTTCTCAAATTAAGATTTTTGAAACACAACAAGTCAGTGCATTTAGAGATGATCAATTGCAAGCATTGACATCAGCTCAAATAAGAGTAATGTCTGATAATCAAATAAAAGCAATAGGCCCAAATAATTTCTCTTCATTAACTGAAGAACAAATTCCAGTCTTAAAAGATAGACAAATATCATCTTTATTAGATGACCAAATAAGATCGTTAAGTGGTGAGCAAATTGAGAACTTTACAACAAAACAAATTATTGCATTCAGACCTGTTCAAATTAGAATTTTTTCTATTGATCAATTAACTTTTTTTGATAGTGACAAACTTGCCTCTTTAAAAAGTAATCAAATTAATGCTATGACTCAAGATCAGTTGAGATCATTAAATGGCAGAATAGAGGAATTTACTACCTCACAAATTTCTTCATTATCAACAAAGCAGATACAATCAATTTCAGCAGATCAAGTAGTTTCACTTACCACTGAGCAAATCAGAAAGCTTAGCAGATTACAAATCAGGGCATTTACTGGGGAACAAATTGCAGCATTAGAGGGAGAAGACTTTGAAGTAATGTCAGGTAGTCAAATTTCATCTTTTACAATTGATCAAGTTGCAGCTATAACTGAAGGACAAATGGATAGTATTAGTGAAAATAAAATTATTGGTTGGTCAAAAGCAAAGAGAAGTGTTTATGTTTCTCCCCTTATATTAGATCTTGATAATAATAAAATTAATACTATTAAATCAAGCTATGGAGTTTTATTCGATATTGACAATGATGGTTTAATTGATAAGACAGGTTGGGTTGCTGAAAATGACGGACTTTTAGTTTGGGATCGGAATAATGATGGAAAAATCAATCATGGAGGAGAGCTTTTTGGTGAAGGCTCATATCTGCCAAGTGGATCTAAAGCAGTAACAGGTTACGAAGCATTGACAGTCTTTGATTTAAACTTCGATGAAAAAATTGATAAAAATGATAAAGACTTTCATAAATTAAAAATCTGGAAGGATGAAAACTCAAATGGTATTAGCGAATTTAATGAGTTGAAATCTTTAACTGAACACAATATTGATTCACTTTCCTTAGATTATCAAGTATCAAATGTTGTTGATAATGGAAATCTAATTGGTTTAATGGGAAGTTATACAACATCTGACGGAGTTACACATACTATGGGTGATGTATGGTTTAGTACTGACAATTATGGAAATAATACTTTTGACTTAGAAGGATTAGTAAATACAGTAGAAAGTAACTTCATAGATTACCCAGCAGATAAAGAGAAAGAGTTTAAAGATTTAAGTATTAATGAGTTGTTGGAAGATAGAGAAGAAGAAATTTTATTTAACGAAGATAGTGATGCATCTACTAATACTGACTCATCAAACAGTGAATCATCTGACGCTGACTCTTATTTAGTTTATTACAAAGATCCTGCAAAAGAATTATTTGAAGAAAAACCACAAAGTATTTGGAGTAATTATTAATCTAATTAAAATTTATACAAATAACCTAAATATTGTTTTTTGGATATGTTAGTATAATTTAGTAATATGCGAATTATTATTTTTTTAATAGATATCTGAATTTTTATTTTTCTAATTTTCTTAATTTACATTCATTTTTATCATAGTTTAAATAAAAGTTTTTATTTGTTTTATATGTTTAATAACAACAATTGCTAAAACGAAGAGTTAGTTTTTATGACAAACCAGTCAGAAGTAATTAGTCAAACTAAATTAAGTAAAAATAAATATATTGTTTTTTTTCAAGATCTTCGTTTATCTGATATAAGCTCAGTTGGAGGAAAAAATGCATCATTAGGAGAAATGATAAATCAGTTATCGCATGCTGAAGTTAGGGTTCCATTAGGATTTGCAACTACAACAAAAGCTTTCCAAGATTTTGTTTCTTTTAAAAATGATGATCAGATTTCTTTATCAACTAAAATAAAAAATAGATTAGAAAATATAAATATTAATGATATCAAAGTTTTATCAGAAGCTGGGAAAGATATAAGAAAATGGATCATTGATACTCCATTTTCTCAAGAATTTGAAAGTCAAATCCGTCAATCTTATGAAAAACTTCAACAATTTACTAATGAAAATTTATCATTTGCAGTAAGATCTTCAGCAACGGCAGAAGATTTACCTGATGCTTCTTTTGCAGGTCAACAAGAAACATTTTTAAATGTTAAAGGATTACCAAATATTTTAGAAGCAATAAAACATGTTTTTGCATCTTTATATAATGATCGAGCAATTTCTTACCGTTCTCACAAAGGATATAATAATTATGAGGTTTCTTTGTCAGCTGGCATTCAACAAATGGTGCGTTCTGATAAAGGTTCATCCGGTGTCGTTTTTACTATTGACACAGAATCAGGATTTTCAGATGTAGTTTTTATAACTTCTAGTTATGGTTTAGGAGAAACAATTGTTCAAGGTGCTGTAAATCCAGACGAATTTTATATTCACAAAGGAATGTTGGCAATTGGAAAAAAAGCAATAATAAGAAAAAACATAGGTTCTAAACTAATAAAAATGGAATTTTCTGATCAAGTCAGAGCTGGCTGCTCAGTTAAAACAGTCGACGTCTCTCTAGAAAAAAGAAATCAGTATTCTCTTTGTGATAGTGATGTTATTGAGTTAGCAAAATATGCAATTACAATTGAAAAACATTATGGTTGTCCAATGGATATTGAATGGGCAAAAGACGGAATAGATGGAAAAATCTATATACTTCAGGCTAGACCAGAAACCGTAAAGTCTCAAGAGAAAATTGGAACAACTCAAAAAAAATTTAAACTTAAAACTAAAAGTAAAATTATTACTTCTGGGAGGGCAATTGGTCAGAAGATCGGAGCGGGTTGTGTCAAAATAATAAAAGATCAAAATGAAATGGAAAGAGTTCAGCCTGGGGATATTTTAGTAACTGATATGACAGACCCAAATTGGGAACCAGTTATGAAAAGAGCTTCTGCAATAGTCACGAATAGGGGTGGAAGAACATGTCACGCAGCAATAATAGCAAGAGAACTTGGAGTACCAGCTGTTGTAGGGTGTGGTAATGCATCTGATTTAATTCAAGATGGAATAATGGTTACTGTATCGTGTGCCGAAGGGGATGAGGGAAAAGTTTATGATGGATTATTAGAAACAGAGGTAAAAGAAATTTCTAGTTCAGATTTACCTGAATTACCCTTAAAAATAATGATGAATGTTGGAAATCCAAAAATGGCTTTTGAATTTCAATCTATTCCTAATTTTGGCGTAGGACTTGCTAGGCTAGAATTTATAATTAATAACAACATAGGAATTCATCCAAAAGCAATTCTAGATTATCCAAACGTTGATTTTGATCTAAAAAAAGCTGTTGAATCACTTACAAGAGGTCACGCATCACCAAAAGATTTTTATGTTGACAAATTATCAGAAGGAATAGCAACAATTGCCGCAGCATTTTTTCCGAAAAGTGTAATTGTTAGATTATCAGACTTCAAATCAAATGAATACAGAAAATTAATTGGAGGATCAAGGTACGAACCTGAAGAAGAAAATCCGATGCTTGGTTTCAGAGGAGCAGTTAGATATTTATCCGATGATTTTACAAAAGCATTTGAAATGGAGTGTGCTGCTTTAAAAAGAGTTAGAGATACAATGGGTTTTATAAATGTTGAGATTATGGTTCCTTTTGTTAGAACTATTAATCAAGGAAAAAAAGTTATTGAATTACTTGAAAAGTTTGGTTTAAAAAGAGGAGTAAATGACTTAAAAATAATTATGATGTGCGAAATTCCATCTAATGCACTTCTTGCTGATGAATTTTTAGAGTATTTTGACGGATTTTCAATAGGATCAAATGATTTAACCCAATTAACTTTGGGGTTAGACAGGGATTCAGGTTTAGATTTGTTGGCAAGAGATTTTGATGAACGTGATCCTGCCGTAAGTATATTATTATCGAAATCTATTGAAGCATGTAGAAAAAAAGGAAAGTATATTGGTATTTGTGGACAAGGTCCTTCAGATCATCCGGATTTTGCTAAATGGCTAATGAACAAAGGAATATCCTCAATTTCTCTTAATCCTGATACTGTTGTCGAGACTTGGAAAAAATTACACGACATAATAAAATAATCTTGACAATTAATTGCTATTTGAAATAACATAATTATAGTAATTAAAATAAAAGCAACAATATTAGCTTTTGAAGTTTTAGCCCCTTTTTGGGGCTTTTTTATTTTAAACGTCAGAGATTAAAATCTTTTTTGCTTTATAACCCTTGATAATTCTTTATTGACATCACGAATTCTTTCAGTATTTCTTTTGTCATATTGTTTTTTTCCTTTTGCTAATCCAATATCACATTTTATTTTTCCTTTAGAGAAATGAAGGTTTAAGGGAACAATCGTATAACCTTCTCTTTCAATTTTGCCAATTAATTTTTTAATTTCATAATTATGAAGAAGTAACTTTCGGTTTCTAATTGGGTCGGGTGTTATGTGCGTTGATGCTGCTGCTAATGGACTAATATGACAACCAATTAAATATAATTCAGCTTTTTTTAAAATTATATAGGACTCTTTAATTTGAGCTTTTCCAGCTCTTATAGATTTAACTTCCCAACCTTTAAGGCAGATTCCGGCCTCATATTTTTCTTCAATGAAGTAATTAAAAAATGCTTTTTTATTTTCAGAAATTTTCATTTACTTTTAAAAGGAAAAAATTAAGTGTGACATAATAATAATTTTCAGAAATATCCTTATGGCTAGTATAAATAAATCTGTTTTAGTTGAATTTAGCGCTAATCAAATATATTCTTTAGTTAATGATGTAGAGGAATATCCTAAATTTTTGCCTTGGTGTTCAAATGTAAATGTAAGCAAAAAAGATCCTGATGTTTTAGTAGCTGAAATAGTAATGAATTTTTTGGGAATAAAGGAAAGCTTTACAACAAAAAACGTAAATACACCTCCAACTAAGATAGTTATGAATTTAGTAAAAGGACCGTTCAATTATCTTAACGGAAATTGGAATTTTACACCAATTACTCACAATGCATGTAAGATTGAATTTTCAATTAACTACGAATTTTCGAATAAAATATTAGAAAAAGCAATTGGACCATTATTCTCGAGAATGATTAGTAATTTTGTAGATTCTTTCTGTAATAGGGCTAAAATCGTTTATGGATAAAAAAAAAGTTAATATTCAAGTTTGTTACGCCTCAAAAAATTCTTATCAGCTAATCGATTTAAATTTAAAAAACGCAAATATTTTAGAGGCAATTTATAAAAGTGGAATTCTATTTAGGTTTCCTGAAATAAATTTAAAATTTAATAGAGTAGGAGTTTTCGGTAAATTAAAAGATTTAAGATATATCCTAAATAATAATGATAGAGTTGAAATTTATCGATCTCTTCAAATTGGTCCGATGGAGTTAAGAAGACTGAGGGAGAGAAAAAATAAACAAAAAAATATTTAGATCTATTTATTTTTTGCTTTGATTGGGAAATTTATGCGTTTAATTCAAAAAGCTTTGACATTTGATGATGTGCTGTTAGTTCCTTCTTATTCGTCAATTTTGCCTAAAGATACATCTTTAAAAACTAAATTAACGAAAAGAATTTCCTTATCGATTCCATTAATATCTGCAGCAATGGACACAGTTACTGAATCTAGACTTGCAATAGCAATGGCACAAGATGGTGGAATTGGAATTATCCACAAAAATTTATCCATTAAAGATCAGGCTCAAGAGGTTGCAAGAGTAAAAAGATTTGAGGCCGGAATTGTTACTGATCCAATTACTATTCCTCAAAATATGAAAATACGAGAAGTTATCGCATTATCTAATCAATATGGTATTAGTGGCTTTCCTGTTATAGAAGATAAAGTAGTAGTTGGAATTATTACAAATCGTGATCTTAGATTTGAAGAAGAATTAGATGCTGAAGTAAAAGAAAAAATGACTGAAAAAAATAAACTTGTTTATGTTAATGAAGGTGCAGACCCAGCAGAAGCTAAAAGACTAATGAAAAAACATCGACTTGAGAGAGTTTTAGTGGTTAATGACTCTTTCGAGTTAAAAGGTTTAATAACCGTCAAAGATATCAGAAAATCAACTGAATATCCTAGTGCAGCAAAAGATGATCAAGGAAAATTATTAGTTGGAGCAGCTGTCGGAGTAGAAACACAAGATGATTTACGAGTTGAGATGCTTGTTTCATCTGGAGTGGATGTGCTTGTGGTTGACACTGCTCATGGTCATTCAAAAGGTGTTATTGATAGAGTAAAGTGGATAAAAAAGTATTTTCCAGAAATTGAAGTAATTGGTGGAAATATTGCTACTTCTGAAGCAGCAAAATCGTTGATTGATTGTGGTGTTGACGCAGTTAAGGTTGGAATAGGTCCAGGTTCAATATGTACTACTAGAATCGTTGCAGGAGTCGGGGTTCCTCAAATAACAGCAATTTCAAATGTATCATCTGTTTTAAAAGGCACTGAAATTCCATGTATTGCAGATGGAGGCATTAGGTTTTCTGGTGATATTTCAAAGGCTATAGCCGCAGGAGCATCTACTGTCATGATGGGGAGTATGTTTGCAGGAACAGAAGAAGCACCAGGTGAGGTTGTTTTATTTCAGGGAAGAAGTTATAAATCTTATCGAGGAATGGGTAGTATTGCAGCAATGACTGAGGGTTCAGCTGACCGATATTTTCAAGATGCAAACTCTGAAAATCTTGTGCCTGAAGGAATTGAAGGAAGAGTTCCTTATAAAGGAAGTGTTTTCACTATACTAAAGCAGTTAGTAGGAGGAATACGTTCATCAATGGGTTATTGTGGCAGTAGTTCAATCAAAGATTTTCAAGAAAATTCAAACTTTGTTGAAATTACTGCTGCAGGAATGAGAGAGTCTCATGTTCATGATGTTCAAATAACAAAAGAAGCTCCTAACTACAGAGCAGATTAAACAATCATCAATTAATTAAATTTTATAAATATGCAATCGAAAATTTTGATAATTGATTTTGGTTCTCAAGTCACTCAATTGATTGCTAGAAGAGTAAGAGAAGCAGGGGTGTATTCTGAAGTATTTCCTCATAACATTAATGAAAATTTTATAAAAAACTTTAAAGCAGATGGAATAATATTATCAGGTAGCGGTAATTCTGTTAATGATTTAAATATGCCTAAAATATCAAATATAATTTTTAATTTAGGCGTACCAATTCTGGGTATTTGCTACGGAATGCAAATAATGGCATCTGAACTTGGCGGAAATGTTGAAATAGGAAATTTAAGAGAATTTGGATATGCTGAATTAAGAGCAAGAGGACATTCGAAACTTTTAAAAAAAATTGAAGACTTTAAAACAGTTGAGGGGCATGGAGTACTAAAAGTTTGGATGAGTCACGGAGACAAAGTTAAAAATTTACCAAAAGGTTTTAAAATAATTGCTTCAACTGTAAATTGTCCTATTGCAGGAATGGCAGATGAAACGCGAAACTTTTATGGTTTACAGTTTCATCCTGAAGTGACTCATACTCGAAAAGGCTTTGAGATTTTAAAAAGATTTGTTGTAGATATTTGTAAATCTGAGCCTGATTGGAGAGTACCAAAATTTTTAGAAAACTCTATCGCCAAAATTAAATCTCAAGTAAAAGATGATAATGTTATTTTAGGACTTTCAGGAGGTGTTGATAGTAGCGTTGCAGCTTTATTGATTCATCGCGCAATTGGAAATCAACTTACTTGTATTTTTATAGATAACGGTCTTCTCAGATTGGATGAAAGTAAAATGGTTTTAGAGATGTTTTCAAAAAATTTAAAAGTAAATGTTATCCATATTGATGCTTCAAAACAATTTCTAGGAAAGTTAAAAAATAAAGTAAATCCTGAAGTTAAAAGAAAAATTATTGGTAACGAATTTATAAAAGTTTTTCAGAATGAGGCAAAAAAAATTAAAAATGTAAAATGGTTAGCACAAGGAACGATTTATTCAGATATTATTGAAAGTTCTGTTGGAAATGAGAATAATTCAAAAAAAATCAAAAGTCATCATAATGTAGGAGGCTTACCTAAAGACTTAAATTTAAAATTATTAGAGCCATTAAAAAATCTTTTTAAAGATGAAGTTAGACAGTTAGGCGTAGAATTAGGTTTAAAAAAAGAAATAGTCTTTCGTCATCCTTTTCCAGGACCAGGATTAGCAATAAGAATTCTTGGTGAGGTAAAAAAAGAATACATCTCTTTACTTCAAAAGGCTGATTCCATATATATTCAAGAATTAAAAAATGCAAAATATATTGTTGATAAAAATTTAGGTGATTCAGTAAAACAAAATGTTTTTAATTGGTATGATGCAGTAAGCCAAGCATTTGTAGTTTTTTTGCCAATTAGAACAGTTGGTGTCATGGGAGACAAGAGAACTTATGATTTTCTTATTTCTTTAAGAGCTGTTCAAACTGAAGATTTTATGACAGCAAAGTGGGCCCCAATACCACATAGCTTACTTGATAAGATTTCAAATAGAATAATTAATGAAGTTCCAGGGATAAATCGAGTTTTGTATGACATTTCAGGTAAACCGCCATCAACAATAGAGTGGGAGTAATCTGCATAATCAATTAGTCAATAAAAACAATGACTTAACAGTTTGCGTGGACATTCAAAGTAGATTCAAATTTGGGGAATTATTGATTTCAATGAGTCCGGCATCAAAAAATAAGCAAATGGGTAGAACCCCAAATGAGAAATTGCACGGTGATTTAGCATTTGGTGAAAACCCACCATCGGCATCAAATCCCAAGACGGAGTTCTATACCGAAGAGGTAGAGATTTTAGACGGTGCGGTGAAACTCATGCGTACCAAGCAA